>Ga0209798_10000086_pt1 | contig 48424 bp, 32 predicted proteins | sample DOMMetBare3Fresh_FD_187475 | JGI IMG/M metagenome (GOLD analysis project Ga0209798, IMG submission 187475) | Wetland sediment microbial communities from St. Louis River estuary, USA, under dissolved organic matter induced mercury methylation -... | ecosystem: Environmental > Aquatic >...
AGCGCGGCTTCCCACGCGCCGGTACCGGTTGCGGTGTAGATGATGACCGGGTTGGTGGTCTTGAAGATGGTCTTGACCCCTTCAAGCACCCGCTTGGCCAGGGCTTGGAACTCGGGGCCGCGGTGATCGATGATCGGGGTGTCCATCGCCCGCAGGACGCGGTCAGGCAGCGGCGAGGGCCCCGGGATGTGGAGGAAATGGCGGCCAACGGGGCGGGAGGAGTTCTTCGGCATCTTCAGTGTCCCGGCTGATAGGTTGATCAAGGACCGTGCGGCGGATATGCCGCCCCCGGTCGCAACTTGCCGCCATGAAGGACGAATGCGAGAGTCAGTCAAGGCTTTTGGCGAGTATGGGCGGTGGCCCCGCGCGGGATATTGCGGATGAGCGAAACGGTCGTGCCTGGGCTCGAACGCCGCCTGCGGGCGGAGCGCGTCGGCGACGTCATGTTCGACCGCTTCGCGCGCGGCCGCTACGCGACCGATGCGTCGCACTACCAGGTCATGCCCATCGGCGTGGTGGCGCCGCGTACGATAGAGGACGCCAATCGGGCGATAGAGATTGCGCGGGATGAGGGCGTCAGCGTCACGGCGCGTGGCGGCGGCACCTCGCAGGCCGGGCAGACGGTCAACACCTCGCTCGTGGTCGATTGCTCGAAGTACCTCAACCGGCTCCTGGAGCTCGACGTTGCGGCGCGCCGCTGCGTGGTCGAGCCCGGCATTGTGCTGGATGAGCTCAATCGGCAGCTCAAGCCGCATGGCCTGTGGTTTCCGGTCGACATCTCGACCGCCTCGCGCGCCACCATCGGCGGCATGACCGCCAACAATTCCTGCGGCGCGCGCTCGCTGCGTTACGGCAACACGCGCGAGAACGTACTCGCAATCGACGCGGTGCTGGCCGACGGCACGCTAGCGCATTTCGGTCAGGTCAACCCGGACCTGTCCGACATCCCGGATACGTCGCCGCTCAAGCCGCTGGCGCGTGATCTGCTGGCGCTCGGCGCGCGCGAGGCTGACGCCGTGACGGAGCGCTTCCCGCAGGTGCAGCGCCGGGTCGGCGGCTACAATCTCGATTCGCTGATGCCGGGGCGCAATGAGCTCAACCTCGCCCATATCCTGGTCGGCTCCGAGGGGACGCTCGGCTTTTCCAACCGGATCGAGCTCAAGCTCGCGCCGGTGCTGGCCAGCCGGCGCACGCTGGGCGCCTGTCATTTCGGCAGCTTCCGTGCCGCCATGGAGGCCGCTCAGCACATCGTCCAGCTGGGGCCGATCGCGGTCGAATTGATCGACCGCACCATGCTGGGCCTCGCGCGCGCGATCGAGATGTTCCAGCCGACCATTGCCAGCGTCGTGCGCGGGGACCCCGAGGCGATCCTGTTTGTCGAGTTCGGAGAGGAGGAAGAGGGCGAGAATTTGCGCCGCCTGTTTGCGCTGAGTGAGCTGATGGGTACGCTGGGCTATGCCTTCGACAAGCGCGGCCAGCACTGGGGCGGCGTGGTCGAAGTGCTCGGGCCCAAGCTGCAGGCGGGAATCGCGGAGGTGCGCGCCGCCGGCCTCAACGTCATGATGTCGATGAAGGAGGCGGGCAAGCCCATTTCCTTCGTGGAGGATTGCGCGGTGCCGCTCGAGCACCTGGCCGACTACACCGACAAGCTGACGGCGATCTTCGAGAAGCACGGCACGCGCGGCACCTGGTATGCGCACGCCTCGGTCGGCTGCCTGCACGTGCGGCCGGTGCTCAACTTGCGCCTGGAGAAAGATGTCAAAGCCATGCGCGCGATCGCCGAGGAGGCCTTCGCGCTGGTGCGTGAGTACAAGGGCTCTCACTCGGGAGAGCACGGCGACGGCATCGTGCGCTCGGAATTCCACGAGCCGATGTTCGGCACGCGGCTGGTGCGCGCGTTCGAGGAGGTGAAGGATCGATTTGATCCGAACGGCCTGTTCAATCCCGGCCGGGTGGTGCGGGCCCCGAAATTCGACGATCGCAGCCTGCTGCGCTACGGGCCAGGCTATCACGCCGACGAAGTCGCGACGCATCTCGACTGGCGAGCCTATCCGGGCGCCGGCGGCGGATTCCAGGGCGCCGTCGAGATGTGCAACAACAACGGCGCTTGCCGTACTCTTGCCGGCGGCGTGATGTGCCCGAGCTATCGGGTCACGCGCGAGGAGCGCGACGTCACGCGCGGGCGCGCCAATGCGCTCCGGCTAGCCATCACCGGTCAGCTCGGACCCGATGCGCTCGTCTCCGACGAGATGGCGGAAACGCTCAAGCTCTGCGTCTCGTGCAAGGCGTGCCGGCGCGAGTGCCCGACCGGCGTCGATATGGCGCGCATGAAGATCGAGGTGCTGGCGGCGCGCGCCGCGCGCGGAATATTGTCGGCGCAGGATCGCCTGGTCGGCTACCTTCCCCGCTATGCGCCGTTTGCGGCGCGTCTGTCCTGGCTGCTCAACCTGCGCGACCGCTTGCCAGGACTGGCGTGGCTGTCGGAGCGCCTTGCGGGCTTCAGCGCGCGGCGCAGCTTGCCGCGCTGGCGCAGGCCGTTTCGGGAGCCCGCAACGTCGATCGGACCGGAGAATGGCCGCGAGGTCGTGCTGTTTGTGGATACGTTCAGCCGTTACTTCGAGCCTGAGAATGTCGAGGCCGCGCTCGCTGTCCTCGATGCCGCCGGCTGCCGGGTGCATCTGCTGCGACCAAGCGACCGTCCATTGTGTTGCGGCCGCACATTCCTATCGATCGGCGCGGTCGAGGAGGCGAGGCGCGAAGCAAGGCGTTGCATCGAAGCCTTTGCACCTTATGTGGCGCGTGACATCCCGGTGGTCGGGCTCGAGCCCAGTTGCGTGATCGGGTTCCGCGACGAGGTTCCGGCGCTGATCAAGAGCAGGGATGCGCGAACGCTGGCGGCCCGCGCACTGACGTTCGAGGAATTCATCGTGCGCGAGCTTGGAGGCACATTGCCGCTCGCGCCGATTGGCAAGCACGCGCTGCTGCACGGGCACTGCCATCAGAAGGCGTTCGCCGTCATGGATCCGGTGGTGGCGGCGCTCAAGCTCATTCCGGAGCTTGAGGTGGAGACGGTCGAGTCGAGCTGCTGCGGCATGGCCGGCGCCTTCGGCTACGGCGCCGATACGATCGATGTGTCGCTCAAGATGGGTGAGCTGTCGCTGCTGCCGGCCGTGCGCAAGGCTGCGCCCGACACGATCATCGTGGCGGACGGCACGTCCTGCCGGCACCAGATCAAGGACGGCACCGGCCGCGAGGCGCTGCACGTGGCGCGGCTTCTGGCCATGAGCGTTAAGGCTGCGCAACGCGAACCAACGGCCGCCGATTGACTGCGGGCACAGGCCGCAACAGAATCGGCTGGGTAGTCAAAGATGCTGCGAACTCGGCGCAAACAACTGTATGCATTTCTCGGTGCGGTCGCCGTCATCGGCGCTTCGGCGTTTGCATCGCAATACATCTGGCGGGAAGCGGGGCTCAAGTCGCTGCAGGCAGTCAACGAGCAGCGTGTGCAGCTCGTCGCCAACGCGCTCACGGCTGAGATCGGACGCCAGGACCATCTTCCCGTCGTTTTGTCGCTCGATCCCGATGTGCGCAATGCGCTTGGTCCGCAAGGTGATGGCAATCGTCTGGAGCGGCTCAGTCGCAAGCTCGAAGTTGTCAGTCGCGAGGCCGATACGCGGGCGCTTTATCTCGTTGCGCCCAACGGCATGGTCGTTGCGAGCGACAATTGGCAGTCGCCGGAAACCTTGGTGGGCCGCAACCTGGCGAACAGGCCCTATGTCATCAATGCCATCGAAAACGGCCGGAGCAGCGATCTGGGCGTCGAGCCGGAAAGCAATCGAGCACGCTACTATCTCGCCGAAGCGGTGCGGGCAGGCGTCACCTTGCTTGGCATTGCGGTTGTCCGGATCGAATTTGATGCGCTGGAGGCGGCATGGGAGCGCGCGGCCGAACGCGTGCTTGTGACGGATCCCGACGGAGTCGTGTTCCTGGCGAGCGACCCTGCCTACAAATATCGCTCCATTGGAGGCAAGGGCGCGTCGGTCAGGGAAAACCCGGACGTCGCCAAACGTTATCCGGGGGTGCTGGCGGCGCCGATCACCTTTAAGGTCCTGGAGCGTCGCGGTCCGGATTCCATTATTCAGGTCGAGGCGCCGGATGCGGGTGCCACCTACCTCTATCAGACCATGCACCTGCCGATTTACGGCTGGACGATCCATCGATTCACCGACCTGACCACCGTTCGCGAAGACCAGCGTGACGGGGCCATCATCGGCGGCGCCATTGCGGCGCTGATCATTTCTCTTGTCCTCTACGTGATTGAGCGGCACCGGGCCTATGTCGCCGAGAAGGCCGGCGTGGCGCGACTCAAAGCGGAAGTGGATGAGCGCACCCGTGATCTCAGCGAGTCCAACGCGTCTCTGCAGACCGAGATCGATGAGCATCGCCGAACGGAGGCGCGGCTGCGCGCGACCCAGAACGAGCTGGTGCAGGCCGGCAAGCTGGCGGCGCTGGGGCAGATGTCGGCTGCGCTTGCGCACGAGATCAACCAGCCGCTCGCGGCGATCCGCACCTTCATGGCGAGCGCGAAGGTGTTCGCGCAGCGCGGCAATCTCGCCCAGGTCGTGAGCAACCTCGACCTTATTGCCGATCTCGCCGAGCGAGTGGCCGGGATCACCGGCCATCTCAAGACATTTGCCCGCAAGAGCGAACCCGGGCATCCGGAGCCTGTGCTGGTCGATCGGGCCATCGACGGGACGCTGTTCTTGCTTGAAAGCCAGATCAAGGCCGCCGGCGTCTCGGTTGAAAAGCAGGTCGAGCCGGATCTCTGGGTGCTCGGCCACGCCGTCCAGCTCGAACAGGTCATCCTCAACCTGGTGCGCAACGCGCTCGACGCGGTTGCCGATCAGGAGAATGGGCGAATCAGCATCACGGCCCAGGCATCGGGGAGCAATGTTCTCATCAAGGTGGCGGATAACGGACATGGCATTCCGGCAAGCCGGATCGACCAGATCTTTGATCCGTTCTTCACCACCAAGGCGCTTGGGAAGGGGCTTGGCCTGGGCTTGTCGATCTCGTATGGCATTGTGCAGGATTTTGGCGGGCAAATTCACGCCAGAAACCTGCCCGGGGGCGGTGCGGAATTGACCGTCGAGCTCCCGCGCCATCGTCGCGAAAGCGCGGCGGCCGAGTTAGCAGTCCATGCCTGAGTCCGGCCCGATCCTGTTTGTCGACGACGAGGCCTCGATGCGCCACGCGGTCACGCAGTGGCTTGGGCTTGCGGGCTTTGAAACGCTTGTTCACGACAAGGCATCCTCGGCGCTCCATGTCTTGAGCGCCGACTTTGGCGGCATTCTCGTCACTGATCTGAAGATGGACGGCATGGACGGGATGGAGCTGCTGCGCCGGGCGCAGCAGATCGATCCGGAGCTGCCTGTGGTCGTCATCACCGGACACGGTGATGTCGAAACCGCGGTCGAGGCGATGCGGTTCGGTGCCTACGATTTCATCGAGAAGCCGTTTGCCCCCGAACGCTTCCTCGAAGTTGTGCGCCGAGCCAGCGAGAAGCGGCAGCTCGTCGTCGAGAACCGCCGCTTGCGTCGCGCCGTCGGCGAACAGACGCTGAGCTCGCGTATCATCGGGACCTCGACGGCGGCCGAGCGGCTGCGGACTTCCGTGGCCGAGCTTGCGGGCACTGACGTCAGCGTCATCGTGTATGGCGAGACCGGTGTCGGCAAAGATCTTGTGGCGCGCTGCATTCATGATTTCAGCCGCCGGCACAAAGCCAACTATGTCGCCGTCAATTGCGCCGCTGTGCCTGAAACGATGGTCGAAAGCGAGTTCTTCGGACACGAGGCGGGTGCATTTACCAGCGCCGTGCGTGCGCGTATCGGCAAAATCGAGCACGCGAGTGGGGGCACGCTTTTTCTTGACGAGATCGACAGCATGCCGCTGTCGACCCAGGCCAAGCTGCTGCGCGCCCTGCAGGAGCGGGTCATCGAACGCCTGGGGTCGAACCGGGCGATCCCGGTGGATCTGCGGCCGATCGCGGCCAGCAAGGTTGATCTGCGGGCAGCCAGCAGCGACGGGCGATTCCGGTCGGATCTCTACTACCGGCTGTCGGTGGTGGAGCTGACGGTTCCACCGCTGCGTGATCGGATCGAAGACGTTCCGCTGCTGTTCGAGTACTTTGCCGCGACGGCCGCAGCCGCGCACGCGCGCGAGCCGCGCCCGGTGACATCGGCCATCTTGAACACGCTGATCACTCACCATTGGCCGGGCAATGTTCGCGAGCTTCGCAACGCCGCGGAGCGTTACGCGCTCGGGCTTCCGGGGCCCTTGATGCCGCAGCCGTCTGACGCCAGCGGCGAGCGCCTTTCGCTGGCGCAGCAGGTCGAGGCATTCGAACGAGTGTTGATCGAGCGCTGCCTGGCCGAAACGGGTGGCAAGGTCAGCGCGGTGCTCGAGCGGCTCAATATCCCGCGTCGGACCCTGAGCGAGAAAATGGCGCGGCTCGGCATCGACCGGCAGCGGTTCAGACCGTCGGATGGGCCGATCGCCGCCGATGATTCCGGGCCGATTGGCGGAAAGTTGCCCAATCATTAGCTGGTGCCGCAGTGCAGCATCGTTAAGCTCTTGTAATTCAACAAAATATTTGCCTCAAGAGGACAAGCGCCTTGGCACATGGTTTGCTGATGAAGGAGCGTGAGGGGGAGGGCTCGGAACGATGCGGGTTTCGCCGTCCAAGGTCGCGAGCAAGCTCTGAGAACAGTTTCAATGATAGCGTGCCTGCACCGCCCGCCGTTCGCCCGGATGGCATTCCCCTTATTGTTCACCGGCAGGGGGCTTGTCGGTGCCGGCGTCGCCATCCTGCTTGCGGTCGCGCTGGCCGGCTGTTGGCCGTCAGCGTCGGCTGTGACGCCCGCCCAACCTCCGGCAAGAGACCCCGGTATTGTACGGGTGTCGAAAGATCAGATGCACCAGCTCGACATCGTTCCGGTCGAGCCACACACGTTTCGTGTCTACAAGCTCGCGGTCGGCCAGATCGCCTTCAACGAGGACGCCAGCACCGTCGTGCTGACACCGTTTTCGGGGCGCGTGACGCGTGTGATCGCCAAGATCGGCAGTGTGGTCAAACCCGGCGATCCGCTCTTCGAGGTCGACAGCCCCGAAGTCGTGCAGGCGCAGACCGACTTGATTTCGGCGCTGCACGCGGTGGAGAAGGCGCGATCGAACGTGATGGTCACGCAACGGCAGGCCGAGCGGCAGGCGCGGCTGCTCACCGACAAGGCCACCTCGGTGCGTGAGGCCGAGCAGGCGCGCAATGACCAGGCGGCGGCCGAATCCGATCTGAAGACGGCGGAAGGCACGCTGCACTCGGCGCGCAATCGACTGCGTGTGTTCATCGGTCGCGACCAGGCCGAGGTCGAGCGGCTGGAGCGCGAGCGGATCATCAATCCGCTGGTGACCGTCAATTCGCCGATTGAAGGAACCGTCATCACTCGCAAGGTCGGCCCCGGCCAGTACGTGCGCAGCGATGCCGGCGAGGCGCTCTATTGGGTCGCCAATCTTTCGACCATGTGGTTGAAGGCGAACGTCCCGGAAGTCGACATTCCGCTGATCAGCGTGGGCCAGGAGCTCGAAGTCAAAGTCACGGCCCTGCCTGACCGTGTCTTCAACGCGCAGGTGATCGCAATCGGCGCCGCATCGGACGCTTCCACGCGTCGTGTTGTCGTTCGTTCGGAGATCCCCAACCCCGGCTACGTCCTCAAGTCCGAGATGTTTGCGAGCTTCAAGATTGCGACCAGCGCTGGCGAGGATGCGCCCGCGGTCCCGTCCGAGGCCGTGATCTGGGACGGCGAGCAGGCCGTGGTTTGGGTTGAGCGGGAGCCGATGGTCCTGCAGCGTCGGAAGATCAAGGTGGGACTGGAACAGGACGGTCGCCTGCAGATTCGCGACGGCCTCAAGTCCGGCGAGCTTGTGGTCTCCCGCGGCGCGATCTTCGTGCAAAACGAGCTGGATCAATGATCCGGCATCACGCTCGGTCCGGCGATGCTGCGTAGTCTGATCGTGTTCTGCCTGTCGCGGCGGCCCTTGGTGCTGGCCGCGTTCGCGGTGTTCGTCGCCATCGGCGCCGCCGTCTTCAGCGCGATGAATATCGAGGCCTATCCAGACCCCGCCCCCCCGATCGTCGAGATCATCGCCCAATGGCCGGGCCAGTCGCCGGAGGAGGTGGAGCGCTACGTGACCGTCCCGCTGGAGATCGCGCTCTCCAGCACGCCGGGCCTCAAATACAGCCGATCGAATACCGTTTTCGCGCTCGGGTTCCTGCGCCTGCAGTTCGAGTATGGCCGCGACTATTATTTTGTCCGGCAGCAGGTGATCAACCGGTTGAAGGACGCGAGCTTGCCGACCGGTGTCCAGCCGGTGATCTCGCCGGCCGGCGGCATCAGCGAAATCTTCCGCTACCAACTCGTCGGTCCGCCCGGCATGGACTTGATCCAGCTCAAGACCCTGCAGGATTGGGTGGTGGAGCGCCGATTGCGCATCGTGCCCGGCGTCGCCGATGTCTCGGTGCTCGGCGGCAAGACCAAGGAGTTTCAAGCCGAAATCGATCTCAATCGGATGATGGCTTATGGTCTCACGCTGCCGCAGATCATGACCGCCATCTCGGCCGGAAATTCCAACGTGGGCGGCCGGACCATCGCGCTCGGCGAGCAGTCGGTCAATGTGCGCGGCCTCGGCGTCATCGGCTCATTGGCGGACATCGGCAACATCGTGCTCACACAGCAAGGCGGCGTGCCGGTGCTGCTTTCGGACGTGGCCAAGGTCCAGATCGGCTTCACGCCTCGCCTCGGCATCGCCGGGCGCGACGACAAGACCGATGTGATTTTCGGCATCGTGCTGATGCAGAAGCTCGAGCGAACCATGGACGTGGTCACGCGCGTGCGTGCCGCCATCGAGCGCATCAACACGGACGGCAGCCTGCCGCCGGGCGTGAAGATCGAGACCTTCTATGACCGTGGCGATCTGGTCGCGGTGACGGTGCGCACCGTGCTGCACAACATGTTCTTCGGTATTGCGCTGATCTTTCTGATTCAGTGGGTGTTCATGGGCAGCCTCAGGTGCGCCTTGATCGTCTCAGCGACGATTCCGGTGGCGTTGCTGCTGGCCGTCATGATCACGGTGTTGCGCGGGGAATCCGCCAATCTTCTGTCAGTCGGCGCGATCGATCTTGGCATCATCGTCGATGCGACCGTCATCATCCTGGAGAACATCTATCGGCATCTGTCGCACCACCACGGGCATGGACACGAGCCGGCGCCGTTGAGCCTGCCCGAGCGGTTGCATCGCATCTTGAATGGCGCGATCGAGGTGGACAAGGCGATCTTCTTTTCCGTGATCATCACCATCGCCGCCTTTCTGCCGTTGTTCACCATGCAGGGCGTGGAGGGTCAGATCTTCGGCCCGATGTCGCGCACCTACGCCTATGCGCTGATCGGCGCCGTGATCGCGACCTTCACGGTGACGCCGGTCATGGCCTCGATCCTGTTGCCGGCGCGGGTGTCCGAAGTCGAGACCTGGCTCGTGCGGCAGATCCGCCGCGCCTACGACATTGTCTTGCCGCTCGTCGTCCGGCGTTTCCGCATCGCCGCGGCCGTCGCTGTGGTGTTTCTGGTGGTCTGCGGCGTGCTCGGCGCCCGGCTCGGCACCGAATTTCTGCCGAAGCTGGAGGAAGGCAATCTGTGGATTCGCGCCTTGCTGCCGCCGACGATCACGCTCGAAGCCGGCATGGACAGCGTTGCGCGCATGCGCAACATCATCAAGAGCTACGCGCCCGTGCGCACCGTCGTGTCGGAGCAAGGACGTGGCGAGGATGCGACCGATCCTGACGGGTCCTTCGTGGCCGAGTTCTTCGTGCCCTTGAAGCCGCAGGAGGAATGGCCAAAGGGATTGAGTAAAGAAGAGCTTGTCAAGCAGATGAGCGAGCAGCTCAATCGCGAGTTCGTCGGCGTCGATTTCAATTTCTCACAATATATTCAGGACAACATCGAGGAAGCCGTCTCCGGCGTGAAGGGGGAGAACTCGGTCAAGATCTTCGGCCGGGATCTTGCGGAGCTGTCGCGCCTCTCCAAGGCGGTGAAGGGCGAGATCGCGGAAGTTCCCGGCGTGACGGATCCGGCCGTGTTCAATCTTCTTGGCCAGCCGAACCTGGTGATCCGGATCGACCGCGCGAAGGCTGCCCGTTACGGCTTTTCGGTGGGCGATATCAACTCTGTCCTCCAGGCGGCCGTCGGCGGCCAGGAGGTCACCCGCGTCTACGAAGGTGAGATGAATTTCGCCCTCACGGTGCGGTTGGCCGAGGAGTATCGTCGCAATATCGACGCCATCCGCTCGATCCCGGTTGCCCTCCCCAACAGCGATCCAAAGGCGCCCACCGCCTATATCGCGCTCGGCGAGCTCGGCGAGGTCAAGCTGGAAACTGGCGCGGCCTACATCTATCGGGAAAACAATCAGCGCTTCGTCCCGCTGAAATACAGCGTACGTGGCCGCGATCTCGGATCAACCGTGGCGGAAGCGCAGCAGCGTATCGGCGACAAGGTGCCGTTGCCTGAAGGCTACAAGCTGGACTGGACGGGTGAGTTTGGCGCATTGGTGGAAGCACAAAAACGGCTCGCCATCATCGTGCCGTTGAGCCTGCTCCTGATCTTCATGCTGCTGTACAGCCTGTTCACCTCCGCGCGGGTGAGCTTGCTGGCGTTGTCCGGCATTCCGTTCGCGGTCGCGGGCGGCATCCTGGGGCTCACTGTCGCGGGACTCAATTTTAGCATCTCGGCAGCCATCGGGTTTATATCGCTGTTCGGCGTCTCGTCGATGGATGGCATCCTGCTGATGTCCTACATCCGCCGCAACCTCCACAGCGGCATCGGAACCGATGAGGCGATCATTACGGCGTCGCAGACGCGCATGCGGCAGATCCTGATGACCGGCTTGTCGGCGTGCATCGGCCTCGTTCCGGCCGCGCTCTCGACCAGCATCGGCGCACAGGTCCAGCAGCCGTTGGCCTGTGTGATCGTGGGCGGCATGCTGCTGTCGCCGATCTGCAGCCTGCTCGTGATCCCGATGCTGGCGCGGATTTTCATGCCGTATGTGCCGGGAACGGTTCCAGGCCATGAAACGCCAGCGCCCGGATCAGATCAGACCCCGCGAACGGAGCAGCATGAGCCGGCCGGCTCATGAGCGTTCCGCGCGCTTGGAAGAAACTCAAAATTGCGCTCGTAATCTGGTCCCGATGACCGAAACCGGACCGCGGTCGCGGCTGTAAGCCGGATTGGCGATGAACTGGTAGTCCAGCGTTGCCCGCCAGTTTGCGATCGGGAAGCTGTAGTAGATTTCGGCGATTTTCTCCGGCCCCGGATTGGGCAATTGTCCGTCGCCGACCAGGATGCCGAGACCGCCGGCGTTGAGGTAGGCCTTGTGTGCCGCCGAAATACCGTTGACCAATCCGGCGATGCCAACGGTGTCGTCGGGCCGTCCCCATTGCTTGCCGGCGAGTGACAGACCTGCCGCCAGGGCTCGGTCGATGTCTGAAAATTCGTATGGCTCGACCCCGCCGCTGGCAATTCCTGCGCGAGCGAACACGCCCAGAGCGGAGGAGATTTGCTGTTCGAGGTTGAGGCTGACACCGCTGCGGCTGGTGTAGCGCCGGACCAGTGCGGTGTCGGCGGGCTCACCGTTCAATTGCGCCAATCTGACCGCGTCGTCGAAGCGGCCCATCCGCCCCCGGCTGAGGAAGCCAGTGACGGCAACCTTGCCCGGCTGCCCCCAGAGCTCATGGCGATGCTCGATTTCAACGACTGACTGGAATTGCTTGAATCGGGGGTCCAATTCCGTGCTGTTCGGAACCACCGAGAGATCGAACACGCCGAAGCGAAGCGTCCAAGGCCCTCGATACCACTCGGCGGCGGCGCCGTAGGTGTATCCCCACGCGTCCGCCGCATAGTCGAACGTCCCGGTATCAGCGATCGCCCAGTTCATGAAATCGGCGCGGGGATCGTGGGCAAATTTGTTGGTGTCGAAGATGTCGGTAACGCCAAACTTTCCAACCGTGATGACGAGCCGGTCGGCGGTCTGTGAGCCAGCAAATTGGTTGATCCCCGATTCGACCCGCTGCGTGTCGCCGCCCAGATCGATCGTCTGCCGGACGAACATTCTGGGCAGCCGCGTATACGGTACCGACGCTCCCACCTTGTAGGCTTCACCGCTGGGAAAGCCTGCCACGCCAAGCGTGCCGCTCAGGCCAAAGCCCTGATCGATTTCCGGGTTGATCCAGAGTTCGGCGCCCTGCCACAGCCGGGCCCCGACGTAGAACGTCGCATCCCAGGTCTCGCGGCCATGATTGGGGCTGAGACTGTTCTGGCCGCGATAGGGCGCCCGAAACGGAAATGCATATTGGCCGACATAGGTCGTCTGGGCGTGGAAGGCGAAGCGACCCAAGTCCAAGGCGTCCGGCCCCTTGGCGAGAAAGTCGGAGGGCTGCCCAATTCGATAGTTCAGTCCAAGCCGAATGTTGTGGAGCACAAGATCGGAATTGAACGTCTGCGCTCCCATCGGAAACGACACGCTCCGAGTGGTGAAACCGGTCGACAGATATTCGATTCGAACATTCCAGTATGATGACAGCGCCAACTCGACGCCGGCACCGGCGGCCCAGCCCGTCCGCGGCACCATGAACAGGGACTCAACGGTACCAGGGAGCGCAGTGCCGTTCGCCGGTGTGCCGGCGAGCTGTGTCCTGCTGAATTGCTCGAAGCTCCATGCAAGTCCGCCGGTCGCATAGAGGAGCCAGCTGCCCTGCGCGTAGCCGAGCCGGCCACGCACGGTGCCCGACATTTGCGTCTTCTCCTCGTAGCGGGCTTGGCCGTTCGTGCCCGACGAGACGATATGGCTGCCGCCGATCGAGTTCGGAAATGTGACGTCGGCTTCCAGGCCGACCAGGACGCCGGGTGCGAGGAGGTGGTTGTATCCGGCCTGAAATCCGCTGAAATAGCTGCCGGTCCCGGCGAACGTGTCATAGGGATGATGGACGTTCAGCGTGCCGGCAGCCGGAAGGCCGCCACCGACCTCCCATGCGCTCACACGTGCACGTCCCCAGGCCTCGCCCAGATGACCGCCAACGTAGAATCCACTCCAGTCCGAGAGTGCGGCGGGTGGAGCCTTGGTCGGCAGGTGAGCAGATGGCTCCGCCGCCTGCGCCAGCGCGGTCATGGTCAGGCTCAAGCCCGTCGATAGAAACGCGGTTTGACCAGGCAACATGGGCCCCCTGCATGTGCCGACAACGCTCCTGAAATGCCGCCCGAGTGCGACGACGGTGTTACAGCACGGGTCGTTGTCATTATTGCAAGTAAGTCGCAATTGCAATATCTGCTGGGGATGATATCGCGATTTTTGTCCAACCTTGCACAGAGATCCCGGCTGAGCTGTCATTGCAAACTGCCGCCGGATGTCACGATGGATATGATCGTGGCGGGCGAGAGATTCGATGATGGATTCGACGTCGGGGCGCGCAATTGCAACGGCCGTCTGGCTCGGTCTGGCGGGGATACTCGCCATCCCGGCCGAGACGCACGCGGCCGGAGCGGCCTATCAGGTCGACACCGTCGAGGTCTCGGAAGCTGGATCCTGCAAGGTTGAATCCTGGGCGTCGTTTGCGAGCAACAGCGATTTCATTGGAGCCGTCAGCCCGGCCTGCTCGGTGCCCTTCGTCAGGCCGCTGGAGCTGAGCGCCCAGTTCAATCGCTCGCGCTCGGGCGGGGAGTGGGACACCGCGGCGACACCCAAGTTCAAGGTGAACCTGATATCGAGCGCGATCGGCAAGCCCGGTTTGGCGGTCACCGGAACGGTTACCTATGACTTCAACTCGCGCGACGTGACCCAGGTCAATTTGACCGTCCCGGTCACGCTGCGGCTGTCCGATGTCGTGCGGATCAACGTCAACGGCGGCTGGATGCTGGATCGCATCCTTGATCGGCAGTTTCTCACCTATGGCGTGGGAGTCGATTGGCGGACGCCCGACAACGTCTGGACGCTCACCGCTGAGATGTTTGGGCAGGCGGCCAACACCGCGGAGCAGCACAGCGCGACGCAGCCGCGCTACCAGATGGGGCTGCGTTGGCGACCGATCGACCGGTGGAACGTCGATGTGATCTACGGCCGCAACATCACGGGCGAGAATGCCAACTGGTTGACGATCGCGACCGTCCTGCGCTTCCCGCCGCAGGGCGATTAGTGGATTGGCGCTTCAAAATTGCCCGGCGAGCGTCAGCCGCAGCGACAGCGGCTCGACTGGATGGAAGTGCCGGTCGGCGACGCCCGCAGTCTCGCCGAGTTGGGGCAGGCGCGACTCGTAGAAGTAGGTGATCTGGTCGGCCTTGGCGTTGAACACGTTGTAGGCGTCGAGCTGGAGCCGCATGCCGTTCTCGAAGCGGTAGCCGAGCCGGGCATTGACCAGCGTGCTCGATGCCGAGCGCGCGGTGTTGTCCTCGATCAAAGGGCGCGGGCCGAAATAGCGCATCTTCACGGCGCCGAACCAGCCGAGCGGCTCGCCAAACGTTACTCCGAATGAGGACACCACATTGGGTGCGCCCGGCACGCGGTTGCCGGCCGGATCGACATCGCTAAAGCGCGCGCGGGTGGCCGCGATGTCGAGCTCGAATGTCAGCCACGACACCGGCTTGTAAAAAGTCGTCCACTCGACGCCGGTGCGGCGGCTCGGACGGCTTGCCTCGGTGGTGCCGGCGTCGCCGACAAACAGAAGCTCGGACGCATAGTCGAGCACGAACAGCGCCACGGATGTTTCAAGGCCCTCGACCGGCCGCGCGCGCCAGCCGACCTCGGCGCCCTTGGCCCGAACCAGGAACGGCACCTTCTCGGCCGGCAAGCCAGCATCCGCCGTGTTGGGCGGATTGACGTTGATCGTCACCCCGCGCACGTCGTTGCTGTGAAAGCCATAGCCGGCATTGAGGAAGATTTCATTGTTATGGAACGGCCCCAGGATCAGGCCGACCTTCGGGCTCGTGATCGAGGCATCCGCTTTGCCGGAGTTCTCCGGCGTGTTGCTGGTGACGTTGGCCCAGAACGTATCGTGCCGGACGCCCACGATCGTGCGCAGCCACTCGGTCCATTTGGTCGTGTTCTGCGCGTAGACCCCGATGCTGTCCTCGCGCACCTTGTCGCGGCGGATGTCGGCATAGGTCGTTCGCTGCAACGTCTTGCTCAACGCAACATCGATGTCGTCGAAGCGGCCCTGGATGCCGACTTTGGTCTCGCTGTCGAAGGCTCCGATTTGGCCTTTGAAGGTGTGATTGCCATGAAAGCCGAGCACCGTCCGCTTGTCGCCCTGGCTGAACTGGTCGCCGATCGTGTCGCTCGGATCATCGAGAAAATAGGTGAAATTGTTATACAGCGTAAGCGTGCTGCGGATCGCGTAGGCGTCGAGCCTGCTGACGCCGAGCGCGTTGGTCTGGCTGATCCGGGTCGACAGGCTGTAGCGGCTGGAATTGCCGCCGTCGGTCGGATCGAGCGTGCCCCAGCGGCTGATCAGGCCCTGGTCGACCGCGCGCTGGGCGATCTGGTCGGTCGAGGTCCAGCGGTTCTTGTAGGCCATGCCGGTGATCGACATGCCGTCATCGGCGGTGCCGGTGGTGTAGCGCAACACGCCGTTCCACTTTTTCATGCGGTCGGGCACATCCCACGGCCCGTCAGAGGCGGTGGCCTCCGCCGCCACCAGCAGGTTGCCAGCCCAAGAATTGCCGGGCCCCGTCGGATAGGATTTCACCGCCAGCGCGCGGCCATAGCCGAACATGCCGAGCGTGCCCTGCCAGAGGCCCGGGTTGAGCGTGCTGATGGTGTCGATCTGCAGCGCGCCCGCCGAGGCGAAGTCGCCCTCGTCGGCGAAGTAAGGGCCCTTGCGCACCCGCATGGACTGGATGAGCTCGGGGATCAGGAAATTGATGTCGGCATAGCCCTGGCCGTGCCCATGCGTGCGCATGTTGACCGGCATGCCGTCGACCGTGATGGCGAGATCGGTGCCATGGTCGAGGTTGAAGCCGCGCAGAAAGTACTGGTTGGCTTTGCCCTCGCCGCTGTGCTGGGTGACGATCAGGCCGGGCGCAGCTTCCAGGACTTCTCCGGGCCGCAGGGTCGGCTGGGCGTTGACGCGCTCGCGCGATAGCGAGACCTCGCTGGCGGCTGCCGTGGGCGCGGCTGTCGCGGTTGCTGTGGGGGCGGCTGTTGCAGTTGCTGTTTCGGTCTCGACCGGTTTGGGCCGTGCCGGGGGTCGCGCTGGCGCTTGGCGTGACGTGCGGGGCGCGGTGACGACGACGGGCGGCAGTTCCTGTTCCGGGAGCGACTGTGCCTGAACATCCGACATGGCGGCCGGCCAACCGAGCACGATGCTCAAAGTCGCCGTCCCGACACGCCATAACACCGTCATCACGCCCCTCCGTCCCATGCGGACCATAGGAGCACGAATATGATGACGTCAATATTTCAGCATACTGAGATATGATGATTTTTGATCAACGTCATATCGGGCCGACTGGTCCGGTCAGGCCGGGCTGGGACGCGAGTGGGTGGAGGCCGGCGCGGTCTCAATGTGGTCGTAGCCCTTCAGCCGGTAGATCAGCATCGACACGAGCCAGCAAACCACGAAAACAGCCACGATCACAAAACCAAGCGCGCCGAATATCTCGTTGAGATTGGCGACCGCGTCCCAGGCGCCGCCTGACAATCCAAGCTTGATGGCAATGAGATTGAGCGCCTGCACGCCACCGATCAGAACCGCCACCACGACCGACGCGAAGGTGATGGTCATGTTGTAGTAGAGCTTGCGTACCGGTTTGGCGAAGGCCCAGCCGTAGGCGCCGGTCATCAACACGCTGTCCGTTGTGTCAACCAGAGTCATGCCGGCCGTGAACAGTGCCGGAAACACCAGAATCGACCAGATCGGCAGTCCGCTCGAGGCTTCCGCGGCCGCAATGCCAAGCAGGCCGATCTCGGTCGCAGTATCGAAGCCAAGCCCGAACAGAAATCCCAAAGGATACATGTGCCAACTCTGCCGCACCATGCGGAACAGCCGGCGGAAGATGCGCGCCAGCAGTCCACCCTGGGCCAGCATCAGATCGAGATCCTCGGCCACGTAGGAGCCGCCGCGCTTGACCCGCTGGAAGGCGTTGTAGACGTTGACGAGAATGACGAGGTTGATCGCGGCGATGATCAGCAGGAAGGCCGACGACACCGAAACGCCGATCAAGCCGCCGACTGCGCGAAAGTCCTCGAGCTGGTCCCGGAAGGCCGTGGTCGCGAGAGCGATGCCGATCGTCGCCAGGATCACGACGGTTGAATGTCCAAGCGAGAAGAACAGGCCGGAGGCCAGCGGCCGCTTGCCTTCCTGCATGAGCTTGCGGGTGACGTTGTCGATAGCGGCGATGTGGTCGGCGTCGACCGCGTGCCGCAAACCGAAGCTGTAGGCAAGCAAGCCGGTGCCGAGCAGCACCGGATGATCCCGGAACGCGATCAGGGCCCAGGTCCAGGCGGCCACGTTGGCGGCGATCAGCAGCGCATAGATCGCCGCTATCCTGGCGCCGAGACGAACGGCGCCGTCGTTGAAAAGGCGCAACTGTGCGTTGGACATGAAACCTCGTCGTCGACGCCAGCAAAGCCGGATGACGTTCCGGACGGAATGTCATACCGGAGTAAGAGGATTGCTGCAAAATCTCGTACCAAAAAGGGCGAGGGCCGGGCAAGCCCTGCGGCCGCGGCATGCGTCGCGACGCCGATGGCGGGTCAGGCGGCCCGTTTGCGCCGTTTGCGGGGGTGCGGATGGGGGTGCTCGTGCACGGTCCCGTCGGCGTGGGAATGCGGCTTGATCAGCACGTCGGTCGGCACCAGCACGATGCGGCCGTGCCGCACGCCCCGCTCGGCGATCACGTGCTCGCCGAAATGCTGCACCTTGTCGGCTTTTCCACGCAAGATCGTGACCTCCATGCAACTATCGTGGTCGAGATGGGCATGCATGGAGGCGAGCGACAATTCATGGTGGTCGTGGAAGGTGTCGGCCAGCCGCTTGGACAACTGGCGCGCGTTGTGGTCGTAGACGTATACCAACGCCGCAACGCAGTCGCGCTGCTTGTCGAGCGCTTCCGCCGCCTGTCGGATGCCGGCGCGGGCGAGGTCGCGGATCGCTTCCGAGCGGTTCTGGTAGCCGCGGGCCGCGATGATGCGGTCGAGCTCCTGCATGAGCTCGTCGTCGACAGTGATGGTCACGCGCTGCATCGGGTTTTGCCCCAGTGTGACGGATCTGACGTTCCGTGGTGTCCTCGCACGAGAACAACCACATTAAAGCACATTAGACTTTATGGGATTCAGGTGGCCCTTGGACTGAGAAGGTCATAGCAGGGGTGCGGGGAGATGCTACGAGCTTCGGGAGCCCGACGCGAGCGCTGGAAGGCGACCCGGAGCGATTCTCCCGTGTGGGGCGGCCATTCATCGGCGCAGATCCGCCCGCGGGCCTGGCAACAAAGCGAGCCCGCCCGGACACAAGGTCCGGGCGGGCCGCTTTGACCGACGCGGGGGTGGATGGGGGCGCACGCGCCGATCGCAACTATCAGGCCTGAGGCAAGGCCCCAGTAGTCAGGTCGCACCGCTTGTGGTGCGGAAATCCGGGTCTCGCTGGTTACTCCCCGACGTCTTGGCAGGTTGCCGTGGCCGTTCGAACATTAGTCGCAGCCCCCCTTGGGCAGGTTCAAAGGCGAGGTGATACTTGCAGGGGGTGGTGGCGGTCCTGATATTGTGTCGACCTCCCGGTAACCATGGCGTCACGTCCCGCCCATAGCCCGCCCGTCCGCATCCGTGCGGCCAAAGCCCGCGATCTCGACGCGCTGATCGAGCTCGAGAACCGGGTTTTTGCGACCGACCGGCTGTCGCGGCGCAGCCTGCGGCGGTTCCTGACGTCGCCCACCGCGGTCGTTATCGTGGCCGACGGGGATGGCCTGGCGGGAACCGCGATCGTCCTGTTCCGGACCGGCTCGGCGGTGGCGCGGCTTTATTCGATCGCGGTTGCGCCTCCCATGAGCGGAAAGGGGGTGGCGCCGCTGCTGCTCAAGGCCGCCGAGCGGGCAGCGCGGCGGCGCGGCTGCAGCACGATCCGGCTCGAAGTCCACGAGACGAACCATGCCGCCATCGCGCGCTACCGCAAGCAGGGCTATGGGGAGTTCGGCCGGCACCGCCGCTACTACGACGACGGGGGCGACGCGTTGCGCTTCCACAAGAATCTTGATCGCCGACGATGAGGCGGGCGGCGCGATATCCCCAGCCGGCTGACTCCGGCAGGCGAATCGGCTCTGATGTCGACTTGCGATGCCGGAAACGTGGTGGCGTGCCACGTTTCGAGTTACTATTTGTCCCAGATAGGCACCGCACTGGGCATTTGCCTCAAGGCCGCGACGGGCGGCAAGACTTCGTGCAGAAAGCAGCGATCATCATCGACGATCAGGGAGTGGCGGCAGCGCCCGAGACCGCAGCGGTTGGCACCACCGCGTGTGCGCGCATGACTTGTCGAGCGCGCGGGTCCGTCTGGCCGGTGGCTGTCGCCCGGAAAGGTTCCCCATGACCGGCTGGGTCATTCTGGTCGACCAGCCTAAAGATCTGCCCAACGCCGAGACCCCCCACAAGGTTATCACGACGAGCGAGTATCTCGCCCGTCCACGTCTGTTCGACGTCGGGCGGCCGAAGCTCGTCAACCTCGCGCGCTCCTATGCTTATCAGTCGAAGGGCTACTACGCGTCGCTGCTCGCCGAGGCGCGCGGCCACCGCGTGGTGCCGACTGTCGAGACCATGCTGGAGCTGCGGGAAGCCAAGCTCTACGAGCATGCGCTCCCGGAGCTTGAGGACGAGCTCAATCGCTGCGCTCGCCGCGCCGACCTGCAGCCAGAGGGGGAGTTGAAGCTCCTGATCTGCTTCGGGATTGCCCGCGACGAGCGCTTCGAATCCTTTGGCCGGCTGCTGTTCGATTGGTTCCGATGCCCCGCGCTCGAGGTCATCGTGGAGCCCGGCACCTGGCTGTCGATCGAGCGCATAAGGCCACGCAACATCAACCGGCTGGCCAATGGCGAGGGCGAGTTCTTACGCGATGCGCTGCACCAGCATACCCGGCGCGACTGGCGCAATCCCAAGGCGCGTGCGGTCGCGAAGTATGATCTGGCGGTGCTCTACGACCCGAACGAGAAGATGCCGCCATCATCTCCGGCCTCGATCAAGCATTTCGCCCGTATCGCGGAGAAGCTGTCTGTCGATGTCGAGCCGATCACCAAGCGGCAGCTCGCCGAGCTTGCCGAATATGACGGACTGCTCATCCGCGAGACCACGTCGATCGATAATCACACCTATCGCTTTGCGCGCCGCGCCTGGCAGGAGGGCATGCCCGTCATCGACGATCCGATCTCGATGATCCGCTGCACCAACAAGGTGTTCCTGATGGAGCTGCTCGGCTCCAACCAGGTGCCCACGCCGCCGACCGTAATACTACAGGAGGGCGGCGACCTCGCCAAAGCCATGGATGAGCTGGGGCTGCCGCTGGTGGTCAAGATTCCGGACGGCTCGTTTTCGCGCGGCGTGCACAAGGTGAATACGCCGGAGGAGCTCCGTCGCATCACCGACGAGCTGTTCGAGGAGACCGACCTCGTGCTGGCGCAGAAATTCCTGCCGACCGAGTTCGACTGGCGTGTCGGCGTGCTCGCCGGCGAGCCCCTGTTCGTGTGCCAGTACCGGATGGCGCGCGGGCACTGGCAAGTGGTGAAGTATCGCGCCGACGGGTCATCGCATGAGGGCGGGTTCCGCGCCTTCGAGATCGAGCAGGCTCCGCCGGAGGTGATCGACATCGCAGTGCGTGCGGCACGCCCGATCGGCGACGGCTTCTATGGCGTCGATCTCAAGCAGACCGACCGCGGCATCGTGGTGATGGAGGTCAACGACAATCCCAATCTCGAGCATGGCATCGAGGATCAGGTCGGCAAGGATGAGATCTGGATGCGGCTGCTCAAGTGGTTCATCGAGCGTTTCGAGCAGTAGATCTTTGAGGTTGTTCCGGCCAGGCTCACGGGATTGCCCCGGGACGCATTTCGACGAGGCCCTTGAGCAGAGGCGTCGGGGTCGATCTTAGATGGTGGCTATGTCCCCAACAGGCTCGCGATCCATTCCGACCGCAAATTGAAGCCAAGAAAGCCGGCGAACCCCAGAAGAAGCCCGAGCCCGCCCGAGCCCCAGGCGATGTAGAGCAGCACGAACGAGTCCACCAGTGCCGCGACTGCTGCGAGAGCGATCGCGATCGACAGAAAGGCGTCCGATGTGTCGAACTGATCGTCGCGGAAATTCAGTCTGTCATATTCGGTCTCGAGTGCCTTGGCCTTTGCCATCGTCTCGGCGGAGCGTGCCTGATATTTCTTGATATCGGCTTCGTATTCGGCGGCTTGCCTGGCCGCGAGAGTCTTGTCGATCTGTCCGATCGTTTCCAGGAGACGCAGCGTCGAGAGCCCGTTCTCGTCGACATGCAGCTTGATGCGGGCGGCTTGATACTCGGCCCAGGCGTCGACCGATTCCGACTTGGCCTTTTGCATCGCCTGGTTGATGTTGCCGCCTTTGATATTCGAGATTGCCATGAACACGCTGAGGATGACGACGGTGACGGCAACCAGGTCATTGAGGCGCTTGTTGGCGCCCTCGCTTTTGATGTCTGCGTCCATCGAATCACTCCCAATGCGGCGGGATCCGTACTATACCGTCTTGATGATCGAGGAGGCGATGATGAGAGCGCTGCGGTTGCTCGGCGCCGCTTTGGCGGTTTCCGGCTGCCTACTGGCGGAGGCCGGTGCGCAGCCCTTGGAGAAGTTCGCCTTCGGCACCAACTGGGTGGCGCAGGCCGAGCACGGCGGCTTCTATCAGGCGGTCGCCGACGGCACCTACCGCAAGTATGGCCTTGACGTCACCCTCCTGCAGGGTGGGCCGAACATCAACAACCGCTTGCTCCTGCCCATCGGCCGCATTGACGCGTTCATGAGCGCAAACACGCTGCAGTCGTTCGATGCGGTCGAGCAGAACATTCCGACGCTCGCGGTCGCGGCCATGTTTCAGAAGGAGCCGCAGGTCCTGATCGCCCATCCCGACCAGGGCATCGAGACATTCGCGGATCTCAAGAAGCTGACTCTGTACATCTCCAAGGAGGGGATCGCCGGCTACTACCAATGGCTCAAGGCCGACTACGGCTTCGATGAGGCGAAGGTGAGGCCCTACACGTTCAACCCGCAGCCGTTCCTGACCGACAAGCGCAGCGGCATGCAGGGATATGTCACCTCGGAGCCCTATGCGATCGAAAAAGCCGGCGGCTTCAAGCCGAAGATGTTCCTGCTCGCCGACCATGGCTTTGACACCTATTCGACCTTGATCGAGACGCGCCGCGATCTGGTCGAGAAGAAACCCGAGCTGGTGCAGCGCTTTGTCGATGCCTCGATCATCGGCTGGTACAACTACATATACGGTGACAACCGGCCGGCGAACGCGCTCATCAAGCAGCACAATCGGGAGATGACTGACGAGCTTCTGAGCTATTCGGTCGCCCGTATGCGGGAATACGGCATCGTCGATTCGGGTGATTCCACGACGCTCGGCATTGGGGCGATGTCCGATGCGCGCGTGAAAAGCTTTTATGACAAGATGGTGCGCGCCGGCGTGGTCAAGCCCTCGACCGATCCTCGCAAGGCCTACACCCTGCAGTTCGTGAACAAGAGGGTGGGGATCGAGCTGCGGCCGAAGAACTGACGACGCTTTCCCATGTCCCAGGCATCAGCGCCCGCCGGCGGCTCCGCGGTTTCGCTTCGCGGTGTAGCCAAGACCTACGCGAATGGCGTTGTTGCTCTTGATCGCGTCGATTTCGATGTGTTTCCGGGTGAGTTCGTTTCGCTGCTCGGCCCATCAGGCTGCGGCAAGTCGACGGTCTTGCGCATCATCGCGGGCTTGAGCGAGCCGACGGATGGAACGGTGGCGTGGCCGCACCCGGACATGACTGCAGGTGCGCGAGAGACCAGCTTTGTATTCCAGGAGCCGACCTTGATGCCGTGGGCGACGGTCACGGGCAACGTGCGGCTGCCGCTCGACTTGCAGGGCTTGGATCGGGCGACGGCGGCGCCGCGCGTCGAGGCCGCGCTGGCGCGGGTCGGGCTCACAGATTTCGCTGACGTCTATCCGCGCGAGCTCTCGGGTGGCATGAAGATGCGCGTCTCGATAGCCCGTGCGCTGGTCACCGAGCCGGCGCTGCTATTGATGGACGAGCCGTTCGCTGCGCTCGACGAGATCACGCGCTTCAAGCTCAATGACGACCTGCTGTCGCTGTGGGCGAGCCTCGGCAAGACCGTGGTATTCGTTACGCATTCAGTCTTCGAGTCGGTCTACCTCTCCAGCCGCGTTGTGGTGATGACACCGCGGCCGGGGCGCATCTTCACCGAGCTTGCGGTCGATGCGCCCTATCCGCGCGACCAGCGCTTCCGCACCTCGGCCGAGTATGGTGCGCTCTGCGCTCGCGCGTCCGAGGCGCTCGCTGCGGCGGGAGAAGAGTCATGAGCAGGGAGCCGGCGGGGCCGCGCGGCCGCGGCGAGGATGTGCTGCGCGTCGTGTTGCCGATCGCCTTGCTCGGCTTCGGCGTCCTGATCTGGGACCTGGTGGTGCGCCTCAAAGGCATTCCGCCTTACGTCCTGCCGGGGCCGGGCCTGGTGTTGACGACGCTCGTCTCCGACTGGCCGATCCTGTCGGACTCTCTCCTGGTCACGCTCGTCACCACCTTCGAAGGCTTCGTGCTCGCCTTCCTTGGCGGAGTGGGGCTCGCGCTGCTGTTCAACCTCTCGCGCCTCGTCGAATATTCGCTCTATCCCTATGCGGTGATCCTGCAGGTGACTCCGGTGGTGGCGATCGCGCCGCTCTTGCTGATCTATCTGCCGCAGCAGGGGGCGGTGCTCGCTTGTGCCTGGATTGTGGCGTTCTTTCCGGTGCTCGCCAACACGACGCTCGGCCTCAACTCGGTCGATCATAACCTCATCGACCTGTTTCGCCTCTATGGGGCCTCGCGCGGTCAGGTGCTGTGGCGGCTGAAGCTGCCGGCCGCGCTGCCCTATATTCTCGGGGGCCTCAAGATTGCAGGCGGACTGTCACTGATTGGCGCTGTCGTTGCCGAGATTGCCGCGGGAGCGGCCGGCGCCGGCTCCGGCCTTGCCTATCGTATCTCCGAGTCGGGCTATCGCCTCAACATCCCGCGCATGTTCGCGGCGCTCGTGCTGCTGTCGGTCGCGGGCATTCTCATCTACTTCGCGCTATCGTTCCTGTCGCACCTGATGCTACGCCGTTGGCATGAGAGTGCGATCAGTCGCGAGGTGTGAGTCTGCGTCGGGACGCGCCTTGCCTTGGGGGCGGGGTCTCGGGCAGGCTGGGTGCTATCGTGGAGTCTATCGGGCCGACAGAGGGCCACGGCAGGAGGGGTGCATGGCTTGGAACGCGTCTTGGATCACGTCTTGGATCGTGAGTGTTGTCGCTGCGCTGTTTGCCCCGGGCGCGGCGCGGGCCCAGACCTATCCCAACAAGCCGATCCACCTGATTGTGCCCTACGCTCCGGGCGGCGTCGCCGACATCGCGGCTCGTCTGGTCGGCGCCAAGCTCACGGAGGCGCTCGGCCAGCAGGTGGTGGTGGAGAACCGCACCGGCGGCAACGGTTTCATCGCGGTCACCGCGGTCGTGAAGGCGCCAGCCGATGGCTACACGCTGCTGGTGCCGACCGTCGGCGAGATCACCATCAACCCGGCGCTGTTCAAGGACATTCCCTACAATGTCCAGCGCGACCTGGCGCCGGTCGCGATGCTCAGCGATACCCCGATCGTGCTTGCCGCCCATGTCAATTCACCGTTCAACTCGGTCGCCGACGTGATCGCCGCCGCCAAGGCGCAGCCGGGGCGCATCTCGGTCGCGTCGCCCGGCAACGGCACCATGAACCATCTTGCCATTGAATGGATCGGGCTCGGCACCGGCACGAAGTTTCAGCACATTCCCTATCGCGGTGGCGCGCCGGCTGGCGCGGCGGTGGCGGCGGGTGACGTGCCGCTCGGGTCGCTCGCCATCTCCTCCGCGCTTCCGCATGTGAAGTCGGGGCGGGTGCGGGTGCTGGCGCTCACCACCGCCAAAGGCTCGGCGTTCAATCCCGAATGGAAGACGCTGCAGCAGCTCGGCGTTCCCGATGTCGATGCGTCGAACTGGGTCGGCCTGTTCGCCCCGAAGGCCACGCCGCAACCGATCGTCGATAGGCTCAACGCCGAGATCGCGAAGATCCTGGCCCTGCCGGACATCAAGGAGCGGTTTGCGGCCGGCGGCGCCGAGACCGTCATCATGGGGAGCGCCGCGCTCGATGCGCGCGTGCGCGGCGACACCGAGCGGCTCAAGCAGATCGTCGAAAAGGCCAATGTCAAGCCGGATTGAGTCTCGCGATCGCAGTCTTCACGATGCACATCCGCTCACCGAGGGACTTCTGGGCCGGCTTGGTCTTCGTTGCGTTCGGCGCGGGCTTTGTCGCGTTGGCGCTGCAATACCGGCTGGGCGACCTGCATCGCATCGGACCGGGCATGTTTCCTGTTCTGGTCGGCACCTTGCTGTCAGGCCTTGGACTGATCGTTGCGGCGCGCGCGCTGGCGCTCGAAGGGCCGGCGATCGAGCGCGTCCACGTCCGCCCTCTCGTGGTCAGCCTCGCGGCGATCGTGCTGTTCGCGCTCGCTCTGCAATGGCTCGGCCTCGTCGCCGCCATCGCGGTCCTGGTGCTGGTCGGCGCCTATGCGTCGCCTGAGGTGCGACCGCTGCAGGTGGTTGCGCTTGCCGTCTTTCTGATCGTGTTCGCAGTTGCGGTCTTCGTGTGGCTTCTGGGCTTGCCGCTGCCGCTGTGGCCGGCCTGAGGCGCGCATGGAGACGCTCGGCAATCTTGTTTTCGGTCTCGGCGTTGCGCTCTCCTGGCAAAACATCCTCTACTGCCTCATCGGCTGCATTCTGGGCACCGTGGTCGGCGTCCTGCCGGGGATCGGGCCGGTGGCGACGGTGGCCATGCTGCTGCCGTTCACGTTTCAGCTCGGGCCCGCGCCGGCGCTGATCATGCTCGCCGGCATCTACTACGGCGCTCAGTACGGCGGCTCCACCACCGCGATCCTGATCAACATTCCGGGCGAGACCTCGTCGGTGGTGACAACGATCGACGGCCACCAGATGGCGCGGCGCGGCCGCGCCGGCCCCGCGCTCGGGATCGCGGCGATCGGCTCATTCGCGGCCGGCTGCATCGCCACGCTCGTCATCGCCTATTTCGCGCCGCTCCTGGCGGAGGTGGCGCTCAAGTTCAGTCCGGCTGAATATTTCTCGCTCATGGTGTTCGGCCTCATTGCCGCTGTCGTGCTGGCGCGCGGCTCGCTGATCAAGGCGATCGCCATGGTGTGCCTGGGCATCCTGCTCGGCCTCGTCGGCACCGATGTGAATTCCGGCGCCGTTCGATTTGCCTTCGGGCAGCCGGAGCTCGGCGACGGCATCGGCTTCGTGGCGATTGCCATGGCGTTCTTCGGCATCGCCGACGTGGTGATCAACCTCGAGCGCCGCGACGAGCAGGAGGTCTTCACCTCGCGCATCGGCAGCGTGCTGCCGACCTGGGAGGATCTCCGCCAGTCGTTCTGGTCGATCATGCGCGGCACCGCTCTCGGCTCGGTGCTCGGCATCCTGCCGGGCGGCGGCGCGCTGCTCGCCTCGTTTGCGGCCTACATGGTTGAGAAGAAAGTCGCCAAGCCGCCGCGGACCTTCGGCGAGGGCGACATCCGCGGCGTGGCGGGTCCCGAATCGGCCAACAATGCCGGAGCCCAGACCTCGTTCATACCGATGCTGACGCTCGGCATCCCGTCGAACCCGACCATGGCGCTGATGATCGGCGCGCTCACGATCCAGGGCATCGCGCCCGGCCCGCAGGTGATGACCGAGCGCCCCGAGCTGTTCTGGGGCCTCATTGCCAGCATGTGGGTCGGCAATCTGATGTTGCTCGTCCTCAACCTGCCGATGGTCGGGCTATGGATCAAGCTTCTGGCCGTGCCCTACCGGTTGCTCTTTCCGGCAATCTTCGTGTTCTGCTGCATCGGCGCGTACACGGTCGACGGCAAGATCTTCGACGTCTACGCGATCGCGGTCCTGAGCGCGCTCGCCTACCTGTTGCTCAAGCTCGACTGCGAGCCTGCGCCGCTCATCCTGGGCTTTATCCTCGGACCGTTGATGGAAGAAAATCTGCGGCGCGCACTGATGATCGCGTTCGGCGACGTGACGGTGTTCGTGACGCGGCCGCTGTCTGCGGCCTTCCTGATTGCATCGGTCGCGCTGCTCGTGGTGATCGCGCTGCCGTCGCTGCGCGCCAAGCGCGAAGAAGCGATGCAGGAGTGATACAAATGCGCACAATGTTTGACTCGTCATGCCCGCGCTTGTCGCGGGCATCCACGTCTTGAATGCCGTACAACATCAAAGACGTGGATGGCCGGGACAAGCCCGGCCATGACGTGGAGAGTGCGTCGGTCATTTCGTACTTTGGAATAATCACGCCAAAGCAAAGCGCGCGGCGATGCCGAGCGCGGCCATGATCGCAACGGTCTCGATCAATCCCCGATGCAGCAAGAAGACCAGGCCCGCTGCCACGGCAGCGAGCACCGCGGCTGTCACATCGATGCTCGCGGGGTCGACCGCGAACCAGCGCAGTGGGCCAAAGTGGCGCTCGTCGATCCGGTGGAACAGCACGTGCAACGTGAACCAGACCGCCAGGTTGAGGATCACGCCGACCACCGCCGCCGTGATGGCGGCGAGCGCGCCGGCAAGGCGCTTGTTGCTGCGCAGATCCTCGATGAAGGGCGCGCCCGCGAAGATCCACAGGAACGACGGCGCGAACACGGTCCAGGTCGTCATCGCGGCACCCAGCACCGCCGCAACGATCGGATCGAACGGCGCCGACGCGCGAAACGCCGCCAGGAAGCCGACGAACTGGGTGACCAGGATGAGCGGCCCCGGCGTGGTCTCGGCGAGGCCGAGCCCGTCGACCATCTCTGGGAGTTTCAGCCAGCCCTGCGCCTCGACCACCTCCTGCGCCATATAGGCCATCAGCGCATAGGCGCCGCCGAAGCTCACCACCGCGAGCTTGGAGAAGAACACGCCGAGCGACACCAGCACGTGGTCGGGTCCGAGCGTCAACACGGCGAGCAACACCGGCGCCCACCAGATCGTGGTCCAGATCGCCGCCGACGTGACGGCGGTACGCCAGCGATCGGGGCGCGGGGCCGCGCGCGCCACCTCCTCGGCCTTGATCCCGAGCGTTTGCGGCGAGTAGCGGGCGACCAGGAAACCCACGATGGCGGCCGCGATCACGATCAGCGGAAACGGCACCTCCAGGACGAAGATGCCGATGAACGCCATGGCCGCGATGCCGACGAGCAGCGCCGATTTGAGCGCACGGCGTCCCACGCGCACGATCGCCTCGACCACGATCACCAGCACGGCCGCCTTGATGCCGAAGAGTGCGCCGTCGATCAGCGGCACGCCGCGGGCGAGCACGTAGATCAGGCTCAGCACGAGCATCACCAGCGCGCCGGGCAGCACGAACAGGAGCCCGGCCGCGAGCCCGCCGCGCACGCCATGCATGAGCCAGCCCACATAGGTCGCAAGCTGCTGCGCCTCCGGGCCCGGCAGCAGCATGCAGTAGTTGAGCGCATGCAGGTAGCGCGGCTCGTCGATCCATTTCTTCTCGTCGACCAGAACGCGATGCATCATCGCGATCTGCCCAGCCGGCCCACCGAACGACAGGCAGCCGATCTTGAACCAGACCCGAAATGCCTCGCCGAAGGTCGGTGTGGCCTCCGCCGCCGGCGCTTGGGGTTTGCGGGGCTCGGAACTCGTCATGGGAGTCTCACGGGCCCGATCGTGGGCTTTTGAAATGGAACGGGCGGCGGCAGTCCTCGCATAACGGGCCTTAGCCCAACGCCGTGCCCGGCACAAATGTCAGTGTTGCTCAAGCTTCGACGGAGGGGGTAAGGTCCCGCCCGACCCAGCGGGATTATCGAGGATTTCCAGATGGCAAAGATCGAGGATCGCGCCACCAGGCCGAAGGTGGCGGCGTCCGGCCTCAATGACGACATTGGCGAGGAGATGCGGCTGCAGTTGTTCCGCAGCCAAGTCCTGCTGCGCCAGGCCGAGCAGCGCGCCTTCGACCTGTTCCTGCAGAACCTGGTCAAGGGGACGAGCCACTTGTCGCTCGGGCAGGAAGCGGTGGCGGCCGGCTTCGCCTGCGCCATGAAGCCCGGCGACCTGTCATTCTGCACCTATCGCGGCCACGCCCACACGCTTGCGCGCGGCGTGCCGGTCGAAAAGGTGCTCGGCGAGCTGATGCAGCGCGATAACGGCCTGATGCGCGGCAAGGGCGGCTCGATGCACCTGACCTCCGCCGAGCATGGCGTGATGGGCTCCTATGCCATCATCGGGGCGCATCTTCCGATCGCCTGCGGGGCCGCTTGGCGCGCACAATACAAGGGCCACAAGGACGTGTCGGTCTGCTTCTTCGGTGACGGCACCACCAATATCGGTGCCTTTCACGAGGCGCTTAATTTCGCGGTGGTGTGGAAGCTGCCGGTGATCTTCGTCTGCGAAAACAATCTCTACATGGAATACACCCCGATCGGCGACGTAACCGCGGTCAAGTATCCGGCCGCCGACCGCGCCTCAGCCTATGGGCTTGATCGCATCCTGATCGACGGCAACGATGCCGACGTCGTCTACCGCGCCGCCATGGCGGCCTACGAGAAGGCACGCGCCGGTGGCGGCCCCTCGCTGATCGAATGCCTGACCTATCGTCACAGCGGCCACTCGCGCGCCGACCCGGCCAAGTATCGTCCCGAGGGCGAGCTGGAGAAGTGGAAGGAGCGCGACCCGGTTCTGATCTACCGCGAGCGGCTCAAGCAGTTTGGGATTGCCGACGGCGTGATTGTCGGGATCGAGACCGAGGTGCAGCGCATCGTCGATGCGGCGACCGAGGCGTGCAAGGCGGCGCCGATGCCGCCGCTCGATATCCTGACGACAGACGTCTACGCCGATGGGGGCTTCGCATGGCGGAACTGACCTATCGCGACGCGGTTGCCCGCGGCATCGCGCAGGAGATGGCGCGCGATCCCGACGTCGTGTTCCTTGGCGAGGACGTGGGGAAAGCCGGCGGCGTGTTCAAGGCGACTGTCGGCCTCTATGAGCAGTTCGGGCCGCTGCGCGTGCGCGACACGCCGATCTCCGAGCAGGCGATCATGGGCGCCGCCATGGGGGCGGCGATGACCGGCTTGAAGCCGATCGCCGAGATCATGTTCTCGGACTTTTTCGCGGTGTGCTTCGACTATATAGCCAACGAGTTCGGCAAGAGCCGCTACATGTCGAACGGCCAGCTCAAGTGTCCGCTGGTGGTCCGTACCGGCAACGGCGCCGGCTCGCGCTTCGGCGCGCAGCACAGCCAGAGCGTCGAGAACTGGTGCATGATGATCCCGGGGATCAAGGTGGTGGCCCCGTCCAATCCGCGCGACGTCATCGGTCTCTTGGCCGCGGCGGTTCGCGATCCCGACCCGGTGATCTTCTTCGAGCACAAGTCGCTCTATGCGACCAAGGGCGAGGTACCCGACGGGGAGATCGTCGACCGGCTCGGAACCGCTGCGATCGCTCGTCCCGGCAAGGACGCGACCATTCTGGCGCTCGCCCTGATGGTGCCGCGCGCGCTCTTGGCCGCCGAACGGCTCAAGGCGGAACATGGCATCGACTGTGAAGTTGTCGATGTACGCTCGCTGGTGCCCCTCGACACGCAGACGATCCTCGGCTCGGTTGCTCGCACCCATCGCCTGTTCACGGTCGAGGAGAATCCGCGGCTGTGCGGCTGGGGCGCGGAGATCGTGTCGATCGTGGCCGACGAGGCGTTCTACGACCTCGACGGTCCGCCGGTTCGGATCACGACGCCACACATCCCCCTGCCGGCGGCGGACATTCTGGAAGACATCGCGTTGCCGACGGTCGATCGGATCGTGGAGCGGGTGAAGCGGTCGATGGAGAGTTGAGTGATGCCGCGCCATTCACTCAGCCGTCGTCCCTGCGAAGGCGGGGACCCATATTCCAGAGGCCCGTGTTCATGGGTCCCCGCGTGCGCGGGGACGACAAACAAGAGGCTTCGGCGTTTATAGGGATCGTCCCATGTATGAAAATCTCCTGGCCAATGTTCCGACCGATCTTTGGATCGGCGGCCAATGGCGCAAGGCGTCCGACGGCGGGCGCTTCGACGTGTTCGATCCGGCGACCGAGAACACGGTTGCGTCGGTTGCGAGCGCCACGGTTGATGATGCCAAGGCGGCGGTCGATGCCGCGGGCGCGGCATTCCCGGGCTGGGCGGCGAAGAAGCCGCGCGAGCGCGGCGAAATCCTGCGCAAGGCGTTCGATCTGATCATGCGGGATGCCGAGCGGCTCGCCAAGCTGATCACGATCGAGAACGGCAAGGCGCTGTCCGACTCGCGCGGCGAGGTTGCCTACGCGGCCGAGTTCTTCCGCTGGAACGCCGAGGAGGCGGTGCGCAACCTTGGACAGCTCTACAACGCGCCGTCGTCGGGTGCGCGCATCGTGGTGCAGCACAAGCCGGCAGGTGTCGCGGTGCTGGTGACGCCGTGGAATTTCCCGGCCGCGATGGCGACCCGCAAGATCGGTCCGGCGCTCGCGGCCGGCTGCACCGTGGTGCTCAAGCCCGCGTCCGACACGCCGCTGACCATGCTGGCGCTGATGCCGATCCTGGCGGAGGCGGGGGTGCCGGCCGGCGTCGTCAATGTGATTCCGTCGCGCTCGTCCGGCAAGGTGGTGAGCGCGATGCTGCATGACCCGCGCGTGCGCGTGGTGTCGTTCACCGGCTCCACGGAAGTGGGCCGCAAGCTGCTGCACGAAGCCGCCGACGGCGTGGTGAAGCCCGCGATGGAGCTCGGCGGCAACGCGCCTTTCATCGTGTTCGAGGACGCCGACATCGACGCGGCCATCGACGGCGCCATGATCGCCAAGATGCGCAACATGGGTGAGGCCTGCACGGCGGCGAACCGTTTCTATGTGCACGAGACCGTGCACGACGAGTTTGCCAAGAAGCTCACCGCCAAGATGAGCTCGCTCAAGATGGGCAATGGCCTCGACGACGGCGTGAGCCTGGGGCCGCTGGTCAACAAGGAGGGGCGCGACAAGGTCGTGGAGCTGGTCGACGACGCGGTCGGGAAAGGCGCCAAGGTCCTGACCGGCGGCAAGGCGCCCGGCGGCAAGGGGTTCTTCTACCCTGCGACCGTGCTCGCCCATGTGCCGGACAATGCCAAGATGCTGAACGAGGAGATCTTCGGGCCGGTCGCCTCGTTGCAGACCTTCAAGTCCGAGGACGAAGTCATCCGCCGCGCCAACGACACCGAATACGGCCTCGTCGCCTATCTCTACACGAAGGATCTCAGCCGCGGCATGCGCGTGTCCGAAAAGCTCGACTTCGGCATGATTGGGCTCAACCGTGGGCTTGTATCCGACCCGGCCGCGCCGTTCGGCGGCATGAAGCAGTCGGGCATCGGCCGCGAGGGCGCGCACGAGGGGCTGATGGAGTTCCTCGAAACGCAATATGTCTCGGTGTCGTGGTGAGCGAGCCGGTCAGTCCGAACAGCGAGGTTGCGCGCCGTTTCTTCGGCGCCTGGCGCTATGTCGGCGCGACGGTCGACGGCAAGCCGGACGCAGGTCGCGGGGCCAATCCAAGAGGGATCATCCTTTACGATTCGTCCGGGCATATGGCTGTACATGTCGCGCCCGAAAGGCTGGCCAGGGCGGCCAGCCGGGAGCTGACGCCGGAGGACGCCAAGGCGGCGCTGTCCGGTGTTGTGGCTTACTTCGGGACTTACTCGATCGATGAGCGCGCCGGCACGGTCACGCACCACAAGCATGCGAGTGTGCAGCCCGGCGACGGCGGCGATGTCGTGCGCAGCTACGAGTTTTCCGGTAACCGCTTGATTCTGCGACCGGTGGAGTCGAAGAGCACCCAGATCATCTGGGAGCGGATCACGTGATCTGCGAGGGCCAATACTCATGAACGTGCTGATGCCGCAGCTCGGCGAGACCGTGGCGGAAGGCAAGATCACCAAGTGGTTCAAGTCGGCCGGCGACGCCGTGAAGCCGGGCGACAACCTGTTCGAGATCGAGACCGACAAGGTCTCGATGGAGGTGCCGTCGACATCGGCTGGCGTCCTGTCGGAGATCCGCGTCGGCGTGGGTGAAGTGGTGCCGGTCGGTGCGATCGTGGCAGTGATCGCGGGCGAGGGTGGTGCTGCTGTCTCGGCGCCGGCAACGGCCGCGCCGCCGAAGCAAAGCCCGCAGGTGCAGCGCGTAGGCGCGCTGCCGGTTGCAGCTGCTGCGGCGCCGACCGCCGGTCCGGCCAAGCTCGATCCGTTCTTTGAAGTGCGCACGCCTGACCGCAACTACGGCCCGGCGAAGCTCGCCGGCGGCGTGGTGGTGACACCGCTGGCGCGGCGGCTCGCGGCCGGTGCCGGGATCGATCTGGCTCGCGTCACGGGTTCTGGTCCACATGGCCGCATCGTGGCGCGCGACATCGATGTGGCTTCTGGTGCGGGACGCGCGCTGGTACCGGCCGTCGGGACGGGCGAGGTGATGGCGCTCTACCGCGACACGCCATTCGAGGAAGTGCCGCTCGACGGCATGCGCAAGACCATCGCGGCGCGTCTCCTGCTGGCCAAGCAGACCATCCCGCATTTCTACCTGTCAGCGGACGTGGAGATCGGCCGCCTGCTGACGATGCGCGAGGAGGCCAATGCGGCTGCACCCAAGAACGACGACGGGCAGCCGCTGTTCAAGCTGTCGGTCAACGATCTCATCATCAAGGCCTGGGCGGTGGCGCTGCAGCGCGTGCCGGAGGCCAATGCGGCCTGGGCTAATGATCGCATCCTGCGCTTTCGGCACTCCGATATCGGCATCGCGGTCGCGATCGACGGCGGGCTGATCACGCCGATCATTCGCCACGCCGAATCCAAGCCGCTCACCATCATCTCCGCCGAGATGCGCGAGCTGGCCGAGCGCGCGCGCTCGCGCCGCCTCAAGCCGCATGAGTATCAGGGCGGCTCGTCAGCGATCTCGAATCTTGGGATGTATGGTGTGCGCGAGTTCGCAGCCATCATCAATCCGCCGCACGCGACCATCCTGGCAGTCGGCGCCGCACGGCGGCAGGCGGTCGAGACGAGTGCAGGTGGCGTCGCCTTCGCGAGCGTGATGACGGTGACGCTCTCGTGCGACCACCGGGTGGTCGACGGTGCGCTTGGTGCCGAGCTCGTCGCGGCGTTCAGGGGCTTGGTCGAAACCCCGGTGACAATGCTGGTGTAGGTGATGGCTGCTGATAAGATCGAAGTCCTGCTGATCGGGCCGCCGAAGCGCACCATTGTGAATGGCCTGGCATCGCTTACGCTCCACCGCCTGGGCGAGGCGAAGGACCGCGATGCTTTCTTGAACGAGGTCGGGCCGCGCGTGCGCGCCATCGCCTCGAGCGTGACCTCCGAGGGGATCGGCGGCGAGCTGATGGCCAAGCTGCCGCGGCTCGAAATCGTCGCGACCTTCGGGGTCGGCTACGATCACATCGATGTGCAATGGGCGGCCGCGCGCAGTGTCACCGTCACCAATACGCCGCAGGTCCTCACCGAGGAGGTTGCCGATACCGCGTTGGGACTGCTCCTGTGCACGGTGCGCGAGTTTCCGCAGGCCGAGCGCTACCTGCGCGCCGGCAAGTGGCCGGAGCGCGCCTATCCGCTCAGCAAGGCGACGCTGCGTAACCGCACCGTCGGCATGGTCGGGATGGGCGCTATCGGCCAGGCGATTGCGCGCCGGCTCGATGCGATGAAGGTGCCGGTTGTCTATCATTCGCGCCGGCCGGCTTCAGGCGTGAGCTACCGGCACTATGCTAGTCTCCTCGACATGGCGCGCGATGTGACCGTGCTTCTGGTCATCACGCCAGGCGGTCCGGAGACCCGCAATCTGATCAATGCCGAGGTGCTCAAGGCGCTGGGGCCTGACGGCATTGTCATCAACATGGCACGGGGCTCGGTGGTCGACGAGGACGCGCTGATCAAGGCGCTTCAGGACAAGACCATCCTGTCGGCCGGCCTCGACGTCTACCTGCGCGAGCCCGAGGTGCCGCCGGAGCTGATTGCGATGCAGAACGTGGTGCTGTTCCCTCACCTCGGCTCGGGGTCGGTCTACACCCGCACCCAGATGGACCAGCTTGTGGTCGACAACCTTTTGGCCTGGGCAGCCGGCAAGCCGCCGCTCACGCCGATACCTGAGACCCCATGGCCGCCGAAGCGGCCTGCGTAAACGGCGCGTCAAACCTTGATGAACCCGGGGGAAAGCGCCATGACGGCGCCATTCTTGATATGCTAGTGCCCTGTTTCCGAAGTTCGTGATGCGTCGCAGCAACCTCTGACACGAACTTCGGAAACAAAGGGGCACTAGCAAGTCTATGATTCTAGTGCCGCTTTTCGATTTGAAGTTCCTGACAAAGTTTGCCGCAGGTGGTGCAGGAACTTCAAATCGGCGGCACTAGCATTTTTCATGGCGGCATGATCGGCAACAAGACCATGAGCAAGACCACCATTTTGTTCCAAGGGATCATCGCGCTCGCGGCGTCGGCGCTGGCGGCAACTTTTGCGCAGGCGCAAGGAACGCCGACCGTGAGCGAGTTTGCCAAGGAGCTCGTGGGCGCCTGGGAGATATCCAATTCGGACCGCGACAAACGCTGTCCGGTGACATTCAGCGTCGATCCCGGGCCGGGTGGTTTCAAAATCGAGCTCGACCCGGCCTGCGCCATCGCTCCGCTCAAGCAGGTTGTGGCCTGGATGCTCGGGCCCAAGGATGTCCTGCGGCTCATCGACGGCAACAAGGTCCCGGTGTTTGAATTCGCCGAAGTCGAGAGCGGTATTTTCGAGGCCGAGCGCAAGGGTGAGGGTCTCTATTTCATGCAGACTCAGGCGGCAGTGAAGGCCGAGATACGCAGCCCCGAGCAGATTCTAGGCGACTGGCAGATCGTGCGGGAGCTCGACAAGCCGCTCTGCCGGCTGACGCTTTCCGATGCCTCCGGGGGCGCGGAGAACACATTCAAGATCGTGGTGAAGCCCGGCTGCGACGCCGGCATCGCTGGCTTCGGGCTCTCCACCTGGCGGCTCGACCGCGAGCAACTTGTGCTATCCGGCCGCAGCGGCACCTGGCGGTTCGCCGAAAGCGACCCCACGACCTGGGAGCGCGTGCCGCTCTCGACCGACCCGCTGCTGCTGATGAAGCAGTAGGCCATAGTCTAGGTTACCTGGGCAGCGGCTCAGTCCCGCGGTCGAGAACATCCAGGTATTTACGGTAAGAAAAGACACGACGTCTTTGTTTCCCCGTCACCTCACGCACGATCCCGACGTCAACCAGGTGTTCGAGCGACTTTCCAACAGTGGGAAGCGATAGCTTGAGTTCCTTGGACGCGGCCTGGATCGTGATGAGTGGTCGACGTTGCATCAGATCGTGGACACGGAATGCAGAGGCTGCACTGCGTCCAAGGGATTGTATTGTGCTGCGGTCCCCATCGAAGAGCGCCATGATCTCGCGGGCAGTGTCGACAGCTTGTGCCGCAGTGTCTCGCACGCCTGTTAGGAAGTATTCCATCCAGGCCTCCCAAGCGCCGTTCTCACGCACCTCCTGTAGCAGGCGATAATAGTCGGCGCGGCGCGCCTTGAAGTAGAGGCTGAGATACAGGATGGGCTCACGCAGTGCGCTGGCATCACAGAGCATGAGCGTGATCAGCAGACGCCCGAGACGTCCGTTACCATCAAGGAACGGATGGATCGTCTCGAACTGCACGTGCGCGAGTCCTGCCTTGATCAGAGGTGGAAGTTGTGGATCGTCCACGTGCAGAAACTTCTCGAAGGCATCAAGGCATTCGTTCAGCCGATCGGGCGGCGGTGGAACAAACAGGGCGTTCCCGGGACGCGTACCGCCGATCCAGTTTTGCGTGCGACGGAACTCCCCGGGCTGCTTGCTCGTGCCCCGGCCGGAGTGAAGTAGGATGCCATGCATCTCACGGATCAGGCGAAGCGAAAGGGGGAATCCCTCCCGCATTCGTTTCAGTCCATGCTCTATCGCTGCAACGTAGTTTGAGACCTCAGCTACGTCGTCGAGCGGTACGTGGGGAATCTCGTCGCTTTCGAACAGCAGGAGATCGGATAGCGACGACTGCGTGCCCTCGATCTGGGACGACAGCAGGGCCTCCTTGCGCACGTACATGTACAGGAACAGCGGTGTAGATGGCAGGATGGTCGTCACGCCATCGAGCCGCCCCACGGCGCCGCGGGCGGTGTCGTACAGGGTAAAAAAGCCCTGCAGGTTGAGCGGAGGGATCGGTGGTAGCGGCGGGGGCAAAAAGGCCCGCACGCGCTCGCCACTGGCGTTGGTCTCGACAAATTGGCCCAATCGGCTGCGCTCTCTTCCGCTCATGTCCCCGGACCCCTTTAATTGGGATGTCCTGTTACTAAAGGATAGGCGGTTTCAGTTTAGTTACGAAGGAGATCAATTCAACCGGCCATCGGCTTGTAAAAGGATCGGGTAAAATGACACCTTTCGATGTGTGTCCATTGAAATTGAAAGGGTTTTGCTGGAGTTTCGTCGCCGGTCAGAAGTAGGGAGCTCATTGGAGTGCTCGTCTCAGGCCTTCAAAAGCTCGAGCGCATGCGCGATGGCCGCGCCGTCTATATCGGCGCTGAGCGTGTCGATGATGTCACCACCCATCCGGCGTTCCGTGGCGGCGCACACACGATCGCGGCGCTCTATGACCTGCGGGCCGATCCGGACAAGCGCGATCTGTTTTCCTATGAGGAGAACGGTGAGCGCTACGCGCTGCAGTGGCTGCGTTGCCGCACACGTGAAGAGCTTGCGCGCCGCATGCGCGCGCTCAAGGCCAGCGCGGACTTTACCTATGGACTGATCGGCCGCTCGCCCGAGCAGGTCGCAGGCCTCATCACCGGTTTGGCGATGAATCCTTCGGTGCTTGAGAATCTGCATGCGGGCTTTGGCGAGAACCTGATTCGTTACTACGAGCGCGCGCGTCGCGACGATCTCTATCTGTGCTTCGCGGTGGTGCCGCCGACCGGCCTGCGCAGCCGCGAGCTGTTTCCCGGGCAGGAGCGCGACGACCCGAGCCTGCAGGTGGTCGCCGAGGACGACGCCGGCGTCGTCGTGTCGGGCATGAAGATGCTGGCGACCGGCGCGGTGTTCGCGGACGAGGTCTGGATCGGCAACTTGACGCCGCTCGACGACAAGTTCGGCAAGGAGAGCATCACGGCGGCGCTGCCCTTGAACGCGCCCGGCGTCTCGCTGTGGTCGCGCAAGCCCTATGCGTCCGGCGTCACGCAAGAGGCCGACTATCCCCTGTCTTATCGCTTTGACGAGACCGACAGCGTGCTGGTCTGCGAGCGCGTCCACATCCCGTGGGAGCGCGTGTTCCTGCATGACAACGGCGCCATGTCGCGACGCATCTACATCGAGACGCCGGCGAACTGCTACCAGAACCACCATTCCAACATTCGCTTCTGGTCCAAGCTCGCCCTGATTGTCGGTGTGGCGAGCCGCGTCTGCGAGGCCAACGGCATCCACCAAATTCCGGCGGTGCGTGAGACGCTCGGACGCTTGGCCGCGCTGGAGGCGACCATCGGGGGGCTGGTGCAGGGGCAGGTTGAGGCGTGGGAGGAATGGCCGCAAGGCTATGCCACGCCGAACAGGCGCATCATGTACGCCGCGCTCAACTGGTGCCAGGAACATCACTCGGAGATCGTCGACATGCTGCGCACGCTGTTGGGCGGCATTCCGCTCCTGATGCCGGCGTCGATCGACGTGCTGGACGATCCCATTCTGCGCAACACCTTCGAGCGCTGGTGGAAGACGCCGTCGATCGCGGCGACGGAGCGCCACAAGCTCTACAAGCTCGCCTGGGACCTGGTGGGCTCCGAATTTGCCGGCCGCCACATGCTCTATGAGAAGTTCTACGCCGGCAATTCGCTGGTGGTGCGCAACCAGAGCGACCGCGAGGCGCCGTGGGAGGCGTTCCACGGCATCGTGGACGGGTTGCTCAGGGGGGTGGACCTGCCCGGCCCGGCTCGCAAAGGCGAGGGCCCCTGAGAGCTTCCGGGCCGGCGGCCTCACCCGCGCCGGTGCCTGCACTTCGTTTTTAATCTTAATGCGGACGTATGGTGCTGGAAACTCCGTCGGCGCGGGGCTGGCCGTTGACACAAGTCACGCTCGGGCGTGAAATTCCTGTTATATTATGCAGGAAACGGCCCGAAGGCGCAGCTCTGCGATATGGGATGGAATTTGAAGTTCCAGATGCGAGCCCGCCGCAACAACCGTAGACGTTGCCGATGCGGCCCTGACAGGGGCGCTCGCATCGGCCAGAGTCTGGCATTGGTTGTCTCGAGGGCGGCAATCTTTGGGACTGCAATCTTGAGGACGGCAATCGTGGGGACTGCAAGATGAGCGAGCCCGATACGCCCCAGAATTCGCAGCACGCGAGTCCCGGCTCCGTCATCATGGCGCTCGCGCTGGTGGGGCTTGCGGTCGTTCTGGTGACTGGTGCCTATCGGCACGTCGGCACGGCGTATTGGGGTAGGGCGCTTGCCCAAGGACCGGCCAAGCCGGATAGCGGACCGCTTCTCATTCGGGAAGGCGAGCGCATTATTGTGCCCGAAGGCTCCCCGTTACGCGCCAAGCTGACGGTCGAAGCTGTCGCCGCACAGGAAATCAGGCGCACGCTGGTTCTTCCCGCCGTCGTTGAGGCCGATCCAAGTCGGCTGGTCAAAATCGTCCCGCCACTCGCCGGCCGCATTCCCCAGCTCAAGGTCCACCTCGGCGAGCGCGTGACGGAGGGCCAGCCGCTCGCTGTCCTCGATTCGCCCGATCTGGGGGCTGCCTACGCCGACCACGAGCGGGCCAAGGCTCTCTTGGAACTTGCCCGCACAAACCGCGACCGGTTGCGCGATCTTACCAAGATCGGCGGTGCAGCCGCCCGTGAGAAGTTACAAGCGGAGGCCGACTATCTTACTGCCGACGTGGAACATCATCGCGCGGACGCACGATTGCGACAGATCGGCGTCAACCCGGAGGCGACGGACCCATCGCGAATGGTGACCATCACGGCGCCTATCGCGGGCAGTGTCATCGCCCTCGATGTGGGAGCCGGTGCGTTCTGGAACGACCCGAATGCCTCCCTGATGACCGTGGCCGATCTCAGCTCGATCTGGGTGACAGCGAATGTGCCCGAAAAGGACACCGCGCTGATCGCCAAAGGGCAGCCCGTCGAGGTCACTTTCACGGCCTACCCCGGCGAAGTCTTCAAAGGCGAGGTTCTCTTTGTCAGCGACGTGCTCGATCCTGACAGCCGGCGCACCAAGGTCCGCATTGCTTTCCCGAATCCCGGGATGCGACTGAAGCCCAACATGTTCGCCAACGTGAGCTTCTTCGCGCCGCCGCAGATGGCCGCAACGGTGCCGACAACCGCACTGGTGATGAAGAATGACGGCGACCGCGTCTTCGTCGAGGTCGCGCCATGGACGTTTGTGCCGCGCCCGGTCGAGATCAGTTATCAGCAAGGGAATTCGGCTGTCATCAAGAGCGGCCTTGCGGCCGGCGAGCGTGCCGTCGTCAAGGGCGGAGTGCTTCTCAATGATTGATTGGCTGGTCGGCTACGCTCTGAGGAAACGCCTCGTCGTAGCAATGATCTGCGTGTTCATCGCCATCTACGGCTACTATTCGTGGAAGCAGGTCGCGATTGAAGCCTATCCCGACATCGCGGAGGTCACGGTCGATGTCATCACCCAGGCGACTGGCTTGGCGGCGGAAGAGGTCGAGCAGCAGGTCACGATTCAGCTCGAACGGGAGCTCAACGGGACACCGGGTCTCGTAACCATGCGCTCCGTCAGCACCTTCGGACTGTCGTCGATCACGCTCGTGTTCCGCGACGGAGTCGACAACTATTGGGCTCGTCAGCGCGTCCTGGAGCGGATCGGCGCCGTGGCGCTGCCGCCGGGGCTCACGCCGGAACTTGGACCGCTGAGCACGGCCATTGGCGAGATCTACAAGTACATCCTCGAGTCCGACAGCAAGAATCTGCGCGAGCTCTCCGAGATCCAGACGTGGATCGTCATTCCCGCGCTGAAACAGATTCCGGGATTGGCCGAGGTGTCAAACTTCGGCGGCATCACGACGCAATTTCAGCTTGAGCTCGATCCGCAACAACTCATGCGATTTGGTCTGTCGCTGAAAAACATCACCGAGGCCATCCAAGCCAACAGCGCCAATTCCGGCGGCAGCGTTTTGAACCGGGGCCAGATGGGTTACGTGATCCGGGGCATCGGCCTAGTCCAAACGCTCGAAGACATGGGCAACATCGTCGTCACTCAGCGGAACGGAACGCCCATCCTGGTGAGCGATCTTGGCAAGCTGAAGCTCGGGATCCAGGAACGCCATGGCATCCTCGGGGTGGACGACCGCAACGACGCGATTGAGGGAGGCCTCCTGCTGCTGCGGGGGGAGAATCCGTCGCGGGTGATGCAGGCCGTCCACGCCAAAGTCGCCGAGCTCAATCAGCGGCTGAAGGCTGAGGACGTGCAGATCGTGGGATACCTCGACCGCTCGAACCTGGTCGATGCGACCATTGACAAAGTCTCCCATACCCTGCTCCAGGGAGTCGGCCTCGTCCTCATCGTCTTGATCTTGTTCCTCGGCAGTCCGCGCGCCGCCTTGATCGTCGGCATCACCATCCCGTTCGCGATGATGGTGGCTTTCAGCCTCATGCATTTCATGAACATCCCCGCCAACCTGCTGTCGCTCGGCGCCATCGATTTCGGCATCATTGTGGATGGGGCAATCGTGATGTCGGAAGCCATCTTGCGCCGGCGCGAGGCGAAGCAAGACGAGCCGCTGACCGAGGACGATGTTCGCGAGACCGCCCTGCAAGTGGCGGGACCGATCTTTTTTGCCACGTTGATCATCATTGCCGCCTACGTGCCGTTGTTCGCCTTCCAGCGGATCGAGGCAAAATTCTTCGCGCCTATGGCCTATGCGGTCGGTTTTGCGCAATTCGGCGCGCTGCTGCTGACGCTCACGCTCATTCCGGGGCTCGCCTATTACGCCTACCGAAAGCCGTGGCGCGTCTTCCGCAATCCAGTGATTGCCGGGGCAGAGACGCGATATCGGGACGCGCTGCAGCGCTCGCTCGGTTGGCCGAAGGTCTCCTATTTGCTCATCGCCATCTCGGCAGTCGCCGTCGTGTGGCTCGCCGTCACGGTCAAGCGGGAGTTCCTTCCGGGGCTGGACGAAGGGGCGATCAGGGTCCACGTCAGGTTGCCGTCCGGCATTTCGCTTGAGACAGGCATGGAGATGGGCGCCGAGTTGCGCCGGGCCCTGCGGGAGTTTCCGGAGGTCAGCCACGTCGTCAGCGAGCTCGGGCGTAACGACGAGGGCACGGAGCCGTTCACGCCCTCCCACATCGAAGCCGATGTCCTGCTGCGTCCGCAGCGCGATTGGCCGTCGGGTGGCACGACGCTTGAGCTGATCAAGAGGGTGGAGGCGCGCCTGCGGAGCCTGCCGGGCTATGACTTCCACGTCAGCCAGCCCATCATCGAGAGCGTCACCGATTCCATTTTTAACGTGCACAGCCAGCTAATCGTGAGAATCTTCGGCGACGATTTCAATGAGATGCGCCGGATCGGCGAGGACGTCATCAGGGTTCTCAAGGATGTACCCGGCACCTCCGACGTTCTGTTCGATATCGATCAGTTTCCGCCGCTTCCCCAGATCACCATCAAAGTCGATCGCGCTGCCGCGGCGCGCTACGGCATCAATGTCGCGGATATTTCCGACCTGATCCAGATTGGCGTCGGCGGCGGCGCCGTCAGCCAGGTCTTCATCGGCGAGCGGCGCTATGACACGACGGTCCGCTTTCCCGAACATTGGCGCGACCGCCCGGAGGCGATCGGCAACTTGGTGTTGACATCGAGCTCGGGTGCGCTCATTCCGCTGTCGGAGGTCGCGCGTATCCAGTTTCAATCGGGCGAAAGCACTATCAACCGCTGGATGAATCAGCGTGTCCTCACCGTGCAGCTTAATTACAGCGGTCGCGATCTGCTCTGGCTCCTGGCGGACGCCCAAAAGCAGATCGCCGAAAAGGTCTCCTACGACCCGACGAAATATCGACTCGAATGGGGCGGAGACTACGAGAACCAGCGCCGTGCGGAGGCGCGTTTCATTCTGATCATGGCCCTGGTTTTCGGGCTGATGACGGTTCTGCTCTACGCCGCGTTCGGGCTGCTGCGCCAGACACTGTTGATCCTCGGTGTCGTGCCGCTGGCGACGCTGGGCGGTCTAATTGCCCTGCATCTCACGGGCAATACTCTCAACGTCGCCTCGGGGGTCGGCTTTATCGCTCTGTTCGGCGTGGCCGTCCTGAACGGGGTGATCATGGTGGCGAACCTCAATCACTTCGTCCGCGCTCGCGCCCTGCCGCTGGCTGATGCGGTGATCGCCGGCGCCACCGAGCGGCTGCGGCCGGTCCTGATGACGGCAGCCGTCGCCAGCGTGGGCATGCTGCCGGCCGCGATGGCGACCGGTGTCGGCAGCGACGTTCAACGCAGCGTCGCCACTGTGGTGGCCGGCGGGCTCGTTCCCGCGACCCTTCTGACCCTGTTCATCATCCCGACGTTCTATTTCGTCATCGAGCGGTGGGTCGAGCGGCGCGCGCGTGCGAGCGGTGCTCAGACCGCAGCCGTATCGGGATGACGTCGGCGGCCTCTGCGGCTGCCAAAGCCGTGCTGGGGTTTATCCCATCCACAGACTTGTTGCCGGGCGGCTCGTGGAGAATCGCGAGAGCGTCTAGTCTCGAACATCGAATCAGGGCATTCGCGACGGCGAAGTACCGAGCCTTACGATGCGTGCCGTCTGAGTGCTGCATCGTATCGGATCATGTCACGTCATGTCCGTCGCAACACGTCGAGCCTTGCCGAATCGACGCCGGTCCGCCGGCGATGGGTGCCGCGTGCGGGCTGGTGCCGCGTTGTGCCTGATGCTGTGCGGGGCGATGCTGCTGAGCGGCTGCGCGGTCGGGCCGGACTTTGAGCGGCCGGAGGCTCCGCCCGTCAGTGGATACACCGTTGGCCGACTGCCCCCGAGCACGGCCGCCGCTGGCGGCGAGGCGCAACGCTTTCATTCCGGCCGCGACGTTCCAGGGGAGTGGTGGTCGCTGTTCCGGTCGGAAGCCCTCAAGGCGCTGATTGCGGAAGCGCTGGCCAACAATCCCGACCTGCAGGCAGCTCAGGCCGCATTGCGCATTGCACGCGAGAATACCGCCGCCCAGCGCGGCGCTTTCTTTCCCAGCGTCGATGCAAGCTTCGCGGCGACCCGTCAAAAGCTTCCGGCGGATATCTCCGGGGATGTGCCAAGTCCCTCCACATTCAATGTCTTTACCGGGCAAGTGAGTGTGTCTTACACGCCCGACGTGTTTGGCGCCAACCTGCGATCGGTCGAGTCGCTGGAGGCGCAGGCGGAGAACCAGCGTTACCAGCTTGAGGCGACGCATATCACCCTGGCGACCAACATCGTGCTTGCGGTGGTGCAGGAGGCGTCGTTGCGCGGCCAGATCGCGGCGACCGAGCGGATCATCAAGATCGCGCGCGATGTCCTCGATCTGATACGGCGCCAGCGCACCCTTGGCCAGATCGCAGAGGCCGATGTCGTCGCGCAGGAGGCGGCACTCGCCCAGATCGAGCAGGCGCTTCCGCCGCTGCAGCGCCAATTGGAGCAGCAGCGACATCTGCTCACGGCCCTGATGGGTCGTCTGCCGAGCCAGCAGCCGACTCGCAAGTTCACGCTCGAATCCCTGCGCCTGCCCCGGGATCTGCCGCTCACTCTGCCTTCGACTTTGATTTCGCAGCGCCCCGATATTCGCGCCGCCGAGGCAAACGTGCATTCCACCAGTGCGCTGATCGGGGTGGCGCTCGCCAATCGATTGCCGAACTTCACCATCAGCGCCAATGACGGCAGCACGGCCTTTGACATATCAAAGCTGTTCTCTCCTCATACCGGGTTCTGGACCGTGGCCGGCAGTGTGGTCCAGCCGCTCTTTCGCGGCGGCACTCTGTTTCATCGGGAGCTTGCCGCGCGCGCTGCCTTCGATCAGGCGGAAGCGCAGTATCGCAGCACGGTCATTACCGCGTTCCAGAACGTCGCCGATGTCCTCACCGCGCTGCGGACCGATGCGATTGCTTTGGACAAGGCGATTGCGGCCGAGCGTGCAGCCGCGCGCAGCCTCGACATCGCGCGTCAGAGATTGCAGCTCGGTGATATCAGCTATCTATTGCTGCTCAACGCCCAGCAGACCTACCAGCAGGCTTTGATCAGTCTCGTGCAAGCGAGGGCCAATCGGTTTGCCGATACGGCCGCATTGTTCCAGGCGCTGGGCGGCGGTTGGTGGAACAGGCCAAACGCTCAGCCGGAGCGGCCGGCGACGATCGCGGATTTCTTTCAGTAAGGTTCTCGTGCGGTTACTTCGACGAGCGGCGGCAACTACGCCGTCTCCCTGACGAGCAATTCGGTTTCCCGCTTAAGACGCGATTAACCCTGCAGATTAACGGTTATTGGGCATCGATCGAGCTATGGTCCGGCCGCGGCTCACGTCCGTTTCCGAGTTGGTCCATATCAGATGCCCGATGGGGTGCACATACTATTTGGAGAGTCCATAGGTGCGGCGCGCGCGCAATCATCGACCGCGGGCGTCGGTGTCAAGATTCTGTCGTTGCGACGGCTTTGGTGGGCAGCCATTGTGCTGCTCGGAGTATCCGCCGGGGCGGTCGGCTGGACGATCTGGCAGTTGCGGAACGACGCGATCGATTCGGCTGTCACGGAAACCGGCAACATCGCCACCATTCTGGCCAGCCAGTTGTCGCGCTCTGTCCAATCCATCGACGCCGTTCTCATGGAGGTCAAGCGCGCTGCCGGCCGCTCTGGCCTCGAAACGCATTCCGGATTTCGGGCTGTTTTCAGTCACCAGGACTTTCAGGAATCGTTGACGGAGTACCGCAACCGCCTGCCGCAGGCGTTCAACCTTGCGATCGCGGATCGGGATGGAAACCTGGCGGTGTCGACTGCGGCCTGGCCAACGCCTGTGATCAACATCGCGGACCGCGACTATTTCACAGAAGCGCGCGATCACGCCGGTGACCAGCTGGTGACCTCGATTCCGATCCAGAACAGAATCGACGGATCCCGCACGATCGTCTTTGCCCGTCGGCTGGAGAGTCCGACGGGAGACTTCGCCGGGGTGATATTTGCCGGCGTGAACACGCGGCATTTTGAGGACATCTACGGCTCCATCCATTCGGTCCAGAGCCTGTTGTTCACGTTGCTCAAATCGGACGGAACGATTCTGGTGCGCTATCCGCAGGGCCAGGACTTTGCGGGCAGGCGGCTGTCCGTTGAGGCTAATCGGCTGGAGACCTGGTCCCGCGAGCGACGGGGCTTTCGCGTGCGCGCGCAGACCGACGGCAACGTGCGCTATGTGTCGGTGCGCGCGATGCCGGAATACCCGCTCTTCGTCAACATCTCGGTGACTGAAGAGGCAGCGCTGACAGCCTGGCGCAGTCGGGCCGCCGCCATCGGAATGGGAAGCGCGATCCTGCTGCTGAGCTCGATCTACTTTCTGCTTGCTGTCACCAGGCAGGTCCGTCAATTGAGCGACTCTGAGGCATCGCTGGCGCAGAAGTCGCATCAGCTCGATACTGCCCTGAACAATATGTCACAGGGTCTGTGCATGTTCGACGCGCATCAGCGGCTCGTGACCTGCAACATGCGGTACGTTGAAATGTATGGGCTTGGCCCGGAGGAGACGCGGTCAGGAACCCCATATCGCGCCATTCTTGCGGCGCGCTTGGCCCTAGGCGACGTGCCCGACGGCATGGAGGATTCAGCGGCCGGCGTCCAGGACCATGTCTTGCGTCCCAATACCTGCACGATCAGACGGCTGGCTGACGGGCGTATCATCTCCGTTAACCGTCAATCGATGCACGACGAAGGCTGGGTGGAAATCCACCAAGACATCACGTCGCAGAAGCGCGCCGAGGCTGAGCTCGCGCACATGGCGTGCTACGACTCGTTGACCGGCCTTGCCAATCGAACGCTGCTCACCGAGAACGCGAACCACGCCCTTGCCCGGATGCGCCATCATGGCCAGGGATTTGCGGTCTTGATGCTGGATCTCGACCGTTTCAAGAGTGTGAATGACTCGCTTGGCCATTCGGTCGGTGATTCACTGTTGAAGATAGTCGCCAAGCGGCTGCAGCAGGTCGCATCCGAGGATGACGTCGTTGCGCGCTTTGGCGGTGACGAGTTTGCAATTCTCCACGGCGCTGACCATCGAAGCGACGGAGCCATCAAGCTTGCCGACAGGATTCTCGCAACGATCACCGAGCCCTACGATCTTGATGGTCGAAGGATCACGATCGGTACCAGCATCGGCATCACTTTTGCCCCGAAGGACGGTGTCAATCCCGATGTGCTGATCAAGAACGCGGATCTCGCGCTCTACAAAGCCAAGTCCGAGGGCGGGAACCGCTACCGATTATTCGAGCCCTCGATGGAGTCCGAAGCTCGCGAGCGACAGGAGCTCGAAGATGACCTGCGCAAGGCGATCGCCCGTGAGGAGTTCGAGCTCCATTATCAGACCATTGTCGACGTGGAAAAGCAGGAGTGCCGCGCCATCGAAGTGCTGGTTCGTTGGCGCCATCCGAGCCGCGGCCTGCTGGCGCCGGCTCAGTTCATCGATGTTGCAGAAGAGAGCGGGCTGATCGTTCCGCTGGGCGAGCGGATTCTGCGGAAGGCGTGTGCCGATGCGGTGACCTGGCCATCACATATCAAGCTGGCGGTCAATCTTGCCCCCGCTCAATTTGAGCATGGCGACTTGCTGGCCGTGTTGCGGAGCGCGCTGGCCCAGTCTGGTTTGTCCCCTGAGCGGCTCAAGCTGGAGATCACCGAGACAGTGTTGCTCAGCAGCGAGCACATTCCGGCTCTTCTGCACCAGATCAAGAGCCTCGGCGTTTCTGTCGTCCTCGACGATTTTGGAATTGGGTATTCCTCCTTGAAGTATCTCCAGATGTTTCCGATCGACGAGATCAAGATCGACAAGTCTTTCATTCAG
>Ga0209798_10000088_pt1 | contig 48178 bp, 33 predicted proteins | sample DOMMetBare3Fresh_FD_187475 | JGI IMG/M metagenome (GOLD analysis project Ga0209798, IMG submission 187475) | Wetland sediment microbial communities from St. Louis River estuary, USA, under dissolved organic matter induced mercury methylation -... | ecosystem: Environmental > Aquatic >...
GTCGGAATAACCAATTACCTTAATCGGGAAAGACGCCTGCAAAGCCAGCGATTGTGCGGTGGCGCGCAGCTCTTCATTTCGACCTGCGAGAAAAATGGCCTGGATGTCCAGTTGGCCGTGAATCAATTCCCGGAAGATCTCCGGGATGTTGCCGCCGCCCTCCCAGCCGGCATTGACAAAGACGGTGAACTTTTCCGGATCCAGGCCGAGGGCGCGCCGCGCCGCCTGGGCGGCAGCTTCGTCCGGAAAAGTAAACTTGGGGTGGATGGGCATCCCGGAAATCTTGATGCGCTCTGCCGGTACACCATAGTCGAGCAATTGGCGACGCGCGTCTTCGCTGGCCACGAGGTAGAGAGTCACGTCGTCGCAGGCCCAGCCCTTCCAAAAGCCATAGCAGGGATCAGTGACCACCGAGACGAGCGGAATTCGATCCGCCAGTTTTAATTCTTTGAGAACTCGCGCGAAGATGTGCTGCGTCAGCGGATGGACACTGACTACGATGTGCGGGCACCAGCGTTCGAACAACTCGCGCACGTAGCCAATACAACGCGAATGAAAAAATTCGCGCGTCTCCGGCCGCACCCGGTTCATGGCCCAGTAGAAATACTTCATCCAATGCTGCCGGTTGCGCAACATCCAGTTATAGAAACGAACCAGCCGGGCACTGAGCTCATGAGATTCCTCAACTGCCCGAACGACCCGGACAGCGTAGGACTCCCCTTCAAAAAACTTTTGCACGCCAGCGACGATAGCGGCCGCCGCCGAGCGGTGTCCGCCACCTGTGTCGGATGAAATGATAAGAATCTTGGGGACTTTGGCTTCCTTCATAACAAGCGCGCCTGGCGGTTACACGCGCACGGTTGCGCCATCGAGCTGTTCCTGAGTCAGATCCATATCGCGACGAGCCTTTTTCATCTCCCGCTCGAGCTTCTTGATCTTGATCAAGTGCGTGGGATTGAAAGGCAGCGATGGATAATAGCTGTTTGATTCGTGGGTGCAGAAGCAACCGGCGGCTGCTTGCTTGCGCCTGGCGGCCATCGCCGGCGAGGCCCAAAGCTTTTGAAAATTCCAATCATAGTCACGCAGATTCGCGATCGGCGCCAGATTTTCGCAGGACGACACGGTACCCTCATCGTAGATGACACCGCCCGCCGTTCCGGCATAGCAGGTCATTTGCGCCTCTTGTGTTTCCTGTGTTTTGGCAATCAAGCCATGCATGTAAATATCAATTGCCGCCTTAAAAAACCCGGCGTCGCCGCCGTAATTATTCTTGATGGCCGCGTGACGTGAATCGTCGTCGATCATCCGGGCCAGCTGCGTATAGCGCGAATGATCGATCTCCAACTCCCGCGGATCCGCCGAAGGCGGGCGAATGTAATTGAAATTCACCTTGTCGGGCTTGAGGTCATACTTCAGAAAATCGTACCACTCAAAAATCGTGTCCTGGTTGGTGTTCATAAAACAGGTACACGTTTGCACATCGAGCCGCTGGTACTCTTTCTTAATGCCTTGCAATTGCCGCGCAGTATCGATCGCAATGTCCCATGAGCCTGGCTTCTGGCGGATTTTCTCGTGCTGATCTTTAAGGCCGTCAATGCCCAGGGCAACAGTGACGTTAAGTCCCGGACACTCTTCCAGAATTCGGGTCACATCGGGGAAGATTCGTTTTTGAATCTGGCCATTCGACATGATGTAGATCGACTCGAGCTTGTTGTTTTCGTAAAAGGCGCGCGCGATTTCCGGCAGATCCTTGCGCGTAAATGGTTCGCCGCCGGCGAGAATCAGAACGCCAAGATTACCACCGAGCGTCTCCGAGATTTTTTGCATCTCGTGCGTCTTCATCTGCAGCTTCTTGCGCGGCCGGTCATCCAGCTCGTCCGTGAAAAAGCAGTGCGTGCACCGCATGTCGCAGACGGAGGTAACCAGAATATTCAGCAGGATTGGGGAAAAAGGCTGGCCCACTGCCAGGCGTGCATACCGCTTCAACAATTCTTTCGTAGTAAAATCCATTATGACCTCAAATAATGCTTTGAAAATTCAACAGGCTAGCAGCCCGGGGAGTTTGTGAAAAGCTGGTCCAACGCCATGGACCATTCGGGCACAGCGGGTTCTGCTTCGGCGCTGTCACCGCGCCGATAGACGTTTTCCTCCAGGCTACTCGCGCGGTAGACCTTCACGACCTCGTCGCTCAACAAATCCACATCCCAAACTACCACAGTACCGGCAGCAAAATAGTCGGTTCGCTTGCGGGCCAGCTTGATTTCAGCCGCGGGTCCGTAATCGCTTTCGCTGCTTACTTCAACCGCAAATGCCGGCGCCTGAATCTTACCACACCGCCATGCGCTGCGGCAGTTTGATGTTACGACGCCCCGGAACGCTCGCCGCGATTTAAGATACCCAGGGCCCGCATGCGGCGATAGAGGTGACTGCGGTCCACGCCCATCAAATCCGCGGCGCGCGACACGTTGCCCTCCGCTTCCGCAAGCTTATTCTGTATGAATTCGCGGTGATAGGCGTCAGTGGCTTCTTTAAAGGAGGGGAAGCGGAAAGAGGCCGCGGGCGGTTCTTCTTTGCCGTGAGGCGGCAGGTCGGCTGCGTCGATACTTCTCCCGGAATGCATGATCACGACGCGCTCAATCGTATTGCGCAATTCGCGCACATTACCCGGCCACGAATAGTCCTGCAAATCAGCCAAAGCGGCGTCCGAAAACTCTTTCGGTTCCCTGCCGTAGGCGTGCGAGAACTTGAGGTTAAAATGCTCAACCAGCAAGGGAATGTCCTCAAAGCGTTCCCGCAGGGGCGGTAATTCAAACGGGATGACGTTCAGACGATAATAAAGGTCGGCGCGAAACTTTCCCTGCTCGATTTCGAGGTCCAGTCGCTTGTTAGTGGCCGCGATAATCCGCACGTCAACATCGATGGCTGAGCTGCTGCCCACTGGCTCGAACCGCTGCTCTTCAAGCACGCGCAAGACCTTGGCCTGCAGACTGCCGCTCATGTCCCCAACTTCATCCAGGAATAAGGTAGCGCCGTCAGCAAGCTCAAACTTTCCCTTCTTGGCGGCCGTGGCGCCTGTGAAAGATCCCTTTACGTGTCCGAACAATTCAGACTCGATCAGCTCTTCGGGTATGGCTGCCGAGTTGACCTCGATAAAGGGCGCACCCGAACGTCGTGATTGCGAGTGGATGGCGCGCGCCACCAACTCCTTACCAGTCCCGGACTCGCCGGAAATAAGAATCCGTCCATCGGTGGGAGCGGCCACCGCGATCTGCTGTCGCAGGGCACGCATCGCTACCGACTCACCAATCATTACGTACTCTTCCGCCAGTTCAGCCGTCAGCTCGGCATTCAGAAGTTCAAGCTGGCGCTGTCGTAGGGCATTGCGCACGACCAGGACTGTTTTCTCAATTGAAAGCGGCTTTTCGATGAAGTCAAAAGCCCCTAGTTTGGTAGCGCGCACGGCGGTCTCGACGTTGCCGTGCCCTGAGATAATGACGACTGCTGCGTCAGAGCCGCGAGCGCGCAGCTGCTTGAGCGTTTCCAGGCCGTCGATTCCCGGCAGCCAGACATCAAGCAGCACACAACCGTACGGTTTGCGCTCCAGGGCTTTCAGGCAGTCTTCGCCGGAGGCGACCGCGTCGGCCATGAAGCCTTCGTCAGCCATCACGCCCCGCAGCGACTCACGGATGCCGCGCTCGTCGTCAACGATCAGTATAGAATCAGACATATCTCAGGGGCCGAAAAAGGAGGTGCAACGGCACCCCTGACTCGGCAATCATGTATTGAGCGTGGGCAATTCAATTACAAATTTTGCTCCCTGCGGGAAATTTGCCCGGGCCTGAATGCGTCCCCGGTGCTCCAACACAATCCTCTGGACGATTGCCAATCCCAGCCCGGTGCCGGTACCACGCGTTGAGAAATACGGCTGAAATAATCTTTGAAAGGCCGCGGGTTGAATGCCATGGCCAGTGTCGCCGACTTCAGCAAACAAGGCGCTGCCGTCGCTTTTGCAGGACGTTGAAATCGTAATCAAACGCTCGCCTTCCTGATCCGACAATGCAGCCAATGCATTATCAATCAGGTTTACAAAGACGCGGCGAAACTGCTCGCTGTCGAGCAGGGCCAGCGGCAAGTTGGGATTAAGCTCCATTCTGATGCTGACGCCCTCGAGCCGCTCCTCATATAGTCCCACAGCCTGGCGCACGACTTCGTTGAGATCGCCCGGCTCCAGCCTGGCCAGCGGCAACCTGGCAAAACGCGAAAACTCATCGACCATCGCTTTCAAGCCGGCGACCTCGCGCGTAATGGTCTCTGTACATTCGTCAATTACTGCACCCACATGCGTCTCCTCAGCTTGTGCCGGGCTTGAGCGAGCGGATTGGCTGCCGCTGCCATTCCCCTTATTGGCGTTGTCGTTTCCGTCCAACCGGTGAAAGCTTCTGGCAATGCGTTCAGCCGACAATTGAATCGGCGTTAACGGGTTCTTGATTTCATGGGCCATGCGCCGGGCAACCTCCGACCAGGCGGCCGCTCGCTGCGCTGCCAGGAGTTCGGAGAGATCCTCAATTACCAGCACCACTCCTGCGCCTCGGCCAGGAAGACCATTTAGCGCTGTGGCGGTCAAGGCCACCGGAATTGCCCCGCCTTTCTCAGGCGAGGCGGTTCCCAGTTGCGTCTGTTCGCTCGTCTGCCCGGTGCGGCGCGCCCGGCGCAGCAACCGGCTAAGCACGACTTGATCATCGTCGCAGAGCAATTCCTCAAAGTGAGCCTGTCCAGTAGCAATCGCTCCGACTGAGAGCATCCGGGCAGCGGCGGCGTTGATGGTCGTGACGCGATTATTCTCGTCAAGTGAAATCACGCCCGTCGACAGCGATTCAAGTACCGTCTCGATATAATTGCGACGTTCCTCGAGCGCGAGATTTTTTTCGCGCAACTCGGCGGCGCCCACTTCAATCCGTTTGCGATTCTCTTCCAGCTGGGCCGTCATTTGATTAAACGAATGGGCCAGGAGGGCGAGCTCATCTTCGGCAAATGTTGTCACCCGATAGGAAAGATTCCCTCTCGCAATCTCGTTTGAGGCTTCGGCCAAGGCCTTGATGGGCGTAGCGATGCCGCGCGCAAGATATATCGCTACCCAACTCGAGACGAACAGCAGGATCAATGTCAGGAGCCCAAGCGTGGAAATTCCCAGCCAGCGGACTTTCTTTTGCCGGCGCACCAGGTTCTGATACTCACTTTGCGAGCCCGTTATTTTGTCATTCAGATCCGTGTCATTACGCCGAGCAGGCGAGATCAACAGGCTCTCATTCTCCGAAAAGCGTACGGCGATCACGTCGAACCCTTTACCGTCAGCCAGACTCTCATTGGCGCCACTGACATTTTGGCGCGCTTTTTCTAATAATGGTTCGAGCAGGACGCGGTCGCTATCCGCCAGGTTAGCTTCGCTCCTCAGGCGCACCTGCCCCTCGGAGGTCACGATCTCGACTGCGGAAAAATGGCTGGCGGTCACGATTTGGTCCAGCGTTTGTTGCCATGCAGATTCGGGTTGCTTCTTGAGCAGTACCGCGACCAGGGCTCCCGTATCACGAAGGTTGCGAATCTCTGTCGCAACTGCCTCGCGCTGCACTTCGCGCGCCTCCCGCACCACTGCCTGTGGAAACGGATTAAACCACTTTTCCAGGGAGCGATTCAGGAAGAGATAGGAGAAGACCGCCATCGCGGTAATGGGCAGGAAGCTAATCGCAATAAAGTAAACCAGCAACCTCGTCTTGATCTTCGATCCCAGCTCGCGCTCTCGACGTTCGCGGCGAAGTTTCAAGAGGCTGCGAATGAAAATAAACGAAAAGACCACGAACGCCACGAAATTCAGCGTCGAGAGCGCATAAAGAACCAGCGTATCGGAAGCCGTGTCGGGTCGGATCACGGTCCATAGCCAAAGCTGCTGCGAGGCAATCACCGATAGCAACAGGACCACGACCCCACCAAATACCCAGGGCACCCAGGGTCGGCGGCGTTTCCTGCTTTCTGATTCAGTGTTTGAGGTTTTGTTCATCAAATGTGTGCGAAAGTTTATCATAGGGCTGCCGCAACTCTTGCCTCCGCAGTACAACCGGGTGGTACCCACTGGAGCGCACTCCTGCTCTCAATGGTTTGCCTGCTTGACTGTCGGACGCGACGAACCATTCGCAAACCAGGTTTCGGTCGTTTAGAATGCGCACCATTCACTTCCTTTATCCTTTTTATGAACCCATACGCTCCCTTCGTAAATGACGCCGGTAGATTGCGCAGCGGTTGGCGCCTTGGTCTTTTCATCCTCGTATTTGGTGGTTTGATGTTCAGCTTGGGCTCGCTGGTAAGGCTCCTGGTTGTCCTCAGTGAACACCTGCATTTCACCTTTGGCAGTTTTCTTGAAAACATCATCTTCAGATTCGTCTTTCTTATTTCGGGTCTGCTGGCAGGCTGGTTCTGCAATCGCTGGCTCGAAGGGTTGCCGTGGCGCGCGCTGGGTCTCGGACTGCACGCGAGGTGGGGAAGGGATCTGCTCATGGGATCGATTGTTGGCGGCGCTTCGCTGGCTCTTGCCGCGGCAGTTGCGGTGGCCGGCGGCGGATTGCGGTTTTCCCTTTCGGGCAGAGATCTTTTGCCTTCAGTTCTCCAGGCATTGGCGACGACCGCCGTTTTATTCATAGTTGCGGCGCTGGCAGAGGAAGCTCTCTTCCGCGGATATCCGCTGCAGACGCTAACCCGGGCCGGTCTCGCTTGGCTGGCGGTGCTGATCACTTCGTTGCCATTTGCTTTGGCACACTTGCAAAACCCCAATGTGGTGGCAGGCTTCACATTTATAAATACTGCGCTGGCCGGACTCTGGCTGGCGATGGCTTATCTGAAAACGCGCAGTCTCTGGTTTCCACTTGGAGTTCACTGGGCCTGGAATTGGACCCTGGGGTCAGTCTTTGGATTACCGGTAAGTGGACTGAAACTCTCAGCCTCTCCGTTGTTGCAGGCGGTGGATCGCGGTCCTGCCTGGTTGACTGGTGGAAGTTATGGAATCGAAGGCGGGCTCGCCTGCACTGTGGCCTTAATCTTATCCACGCTCTTCATCTGGCGTACCAACCTTGTGGTGGCCACGCCGGAGATGAAGCGATTAACTTCTGCTGAGAATCCGCGCCGCGCTGAGTAGACAGATTCGGTCAGGCGACTTCCCTTTGGGAAGCAGCTGCGCCGACGACAAATTACCTGCTGTCGATTGGCAGATAGGGAAGATCTCGGGCGCCGATGTATTCGGCGCGCGGGCGAATCAACTTGTTGTCGGCATACTGCTCAAGGATGTGGCCCGTCCAGCCACTAATGCGGCTGACAGCAAAAATTGGCGTGAACAGATCGAGCGGAATGCCCATCGAGTAGTAGGCCGAGGCTGAATAGAAATCGACGTTGGCAAACAAGCCCTTTTCCCTCATCATCACTTCCTCAACACGCCGCGACATTTCGTGCCACCTACTGTCGCCCACCCGTTCGCCCATCTCTTTCGAAAACCGCCGCAGGTGCGTCGCCCGTGGATCCTCGGTGCGATAGACCGCATGGCCAAAGCCCATGATCTTTCGCTTGTTGGTCAGCGCCTGCTTAATAAAACTGTCAACCTTATCGACCGTGCCGATCTCCAGCAGAGTCTTCATCACTGCGGTGTTGGCGCCGCCATGTAGTGGTCCGGACAGCGCCGCGATTGCGCCCGTGACGCCGGCATACAGGCTGGCAAGTGTACCGGCAATCACACGCGCGGAGAAGGTTGACGCGTTTAGCTCATGATCCGCGTGCAGGATGAGACACTTATCGAATATGTCCGCGTCATGCTCTGAAGGCATTTCGCCTCGCAATTGGTAAAGAAAATTCGTGGCGATATTTCTGGTGTAATCGGGTTCGAGAGGCGCCAGCCCGCGACGTAATCTATCGTTGGCTGCTACCAAAGCGGGAAATTGCGCCGTCAGGCGGGTAGCGGTCTTGAGTGCCTTGCTGCGCGATAGATCTCGCGCGGAAGCATCGTAAAACTCGAGTGCCGAAACGGCCGTGCGCAAGACGTCGATCGGATCCGCCTCGCGAGGAAAACTGCGCATGAGATCAACAACTGGCGCAGGCAGCTGATAGTTTTCCGCGAGCTCCTGCTTCAACGCTGCCAGTTCACTGGTTTTCGGCAGCCGTTTGTGCCAGAGCAGGAAAACTACTTCTTCGAAGGTGGATTTAGTCGCCAGGTCGTGAATGTTATAGCCCTGATAGATGAGCTCGCCCTTTTCACCATTGACGTCCGAGATTGAGGAGCTTGCCGCTGCCACACCTCTCAGTCCGGCAGTCGTTGGGGCGGCAGCTTCCTTTGGTTTTTCCATGCGATTCGTGGGTCCTTTGGAACAGTTTTATCCGAAGATAGCAGAGTGCCCTATACGTGACAAGCGAAGGAAATCTGTCAACGCAGAAACGCGGCGACCCGATGTCAGTGCACCGTGTCCCCGCGTCTCCATGTCACTCTCTTTCCTGCTTCCGCTGCCGGTTCTCTACTGGAGCTGGGTGTCGGTCGAGGTGCGAATCATGAGCCGTTGTCCACGAGCCAGGCGTACGTCTTTGCCGCGCGAGCTTAAGACTCCAGCGGTGCCAACTGACCCGCCAATCGCTGCCCCAATCGCTGCGCCTTTACCTCCACCAGCAATGGCGCCAATGATGGCTCCGATGCCGGTGGCGGCCCCGACCTTGGAGATATCGTCTTTGGTCGAATCCTTCCCTTTGACGCCGCCTTCGCGATCCACATCGCCAATGCCGCTGCTGCCAGCGTCTGGCAGCACGTCCACAACCTCAGCGTGCAGATTGGTTGAGCGGTTGTCGGGCATTCTGAGCTGCTCGAAGGAGAGCTGGAGTTGCGCAGTTCCCTTGAGTTTTCCCGCTCGCTCTACGTGTGTCACGCGTCCCTCAATAATGCCACCCGCATATTCCCGAGGTTCAATCACGCGCGCCTGGAAGCGATCGCCGCGCTGGCTGACGTCGGTGGAAAGCGAGTTTTCCAACTCGATTAAGAAGACCGAGTCACGCGGTATCGATAGAATGCTGCGGGTGCCCGCGGGTGATGTGTCGCGCGGATCCACCGTCGTCGAGTCGGACGTCGCTGCCGGATCAGTTGTCGCAGGCGACGAGTCAGAAGTTGGAACAGGCTGGCTGTCGCCACTGCCCCGTCTCTTGAATCCGGAGGGAAGTGACGAATTGAAAGACTGTCGCTCGAATCCGTTCTGGTAACCAATCTCAAAGCCCTGCTGATAACCATCGCGATAATCTTCGATGGGTCCCCAGGCATCGACATAGGCGCGATCGGCCCGCTTGTAATCTTCCTTGTTGGCATAGTCTCGCGCAGCACGCTCGGCCTGGTCGCTATATCCGGCCTGATAGCCGTCTGAGTAACCAGTCCGGTACCCTCTTTCCAGAGCTGTCGAACCCTGACTCTCTGCGTCGCGCGCGCTGGTGGTCGAGATGGCCACCCAGGACACTGCACTTACGACCAACAGAACCATCGTAAAAGACTTCATCATTCTCATAATTTTCTCTCCGGAGATGTCTGCGTTGACGGTCCGACCGTCGCGTCCGGGATCCAGCCTCGTGCGAGGGGATGCTACCACAATAATTTGCTCAAGCGACAAACTTTGTATCCTTGACGGGTCCCACCGTGCATCCTAGACTCGCAACGTAAGTGGATGGGGCCCGGCGTGCTGTTACGAGCACTGTGGCTCGGGGCGACCGGCCTTGATTCTTGATTCTGCCTAAATCGACTTGTCGGCACTTTCGGGAGAGTCACGACTTACCCTGGGAATGAACGGTTAGCGTTCGTGCCTTCAGATGCCTGGAATCGGTCTGTGGTTGGTATGAAACGACCGGACACTATTTTTTCTTCGCAGAAAGTCTATCTGGACCATTGCGCCACCACGCCTGTCGATCCACGGGTCGTCGAGGCAATGATGCCCTACCTGGCGGATCGATTTGGGAATCCTTCAAGCGTCCACTCCTTCGGCCAGGAGGCGCGCGCCGCGGTTGACCGGGCCCGCCGCAACCTGGCGTTATTGTTAGGAGCGCGGGCTAACGAAATAGTCTTCGTTTCCGGGGGCACCGAAGCCAATAATCTGGCCATCCGTGGTCTCTGCGAAGCGGCGTCGAGCCATGGAAACCACATAGTCACGTCCGAAATCGAACATCCTTCAGTGCGGGGCGTCTGCGATGCGCTGGAGAAGGCAGGCTGGGAAGTTACACGTCTGCCGGTCTACCAGAATGGAATAGTCCGCGTAGAAGACTTGCGTGAAGCACTCCGGCCAGACACTGTGTTAGTCAGCGTAATGTTCGCCAACAATGAGATCGGAACCATTCAACCTATTGCCGAGATCGCCCAGTGTATCTGCGAGGTACGTGCGGCTGGGAAACGGCAGCTTTGGTTTCATACTGATGCGGTACAGGCGGCGGGACGCCTGAACATCGATGTCGAGAAGCTGGGCTGCGATCTGCTTTCGGTATCAGCTCATAAGCTTTACGCTCCCAAGGGAGTGGGCGCTCTGTTCGTGCGCCGTGGCGTGCGGTTGGAATGGCAAAATGTCGGCGGCCATCAGGAACGCGAACGTCGCGCCGGGACGGAATCGGTTCACGACATCGTTGCTTTCGGCGCGGCCGCGGAGCTCGCTCGCAGCGAATGGCAACCACAGGTCGCCCAGGTGCGGGCGCTGCGTGATAAGTTTGAAGCTGCGGTTCGCGCGCGCATCGCAGATATCGTGTTTAATGGCGATCCAAGTGAGCGCCTGCCGCACGTTTCCAATATTTCATTTCGTTTTATCGAAGGCGAGGGACTACTAATCAATTTAGACCTGCAAGGGATAGCGGTCTCTACCGGCTCTGCGTGTTCGTCGGGAACTCTGGAACCATCGCCTGTGATACGCGCGCTCGGTCACAACGACGAACTGGCACGTGGGTCGATTCGTTTCAGCTTCGGGAAAGATAATACTGAAGCGGAGGTCGATTATGTCATTGAAAGCCTGCAGCGAGCCGTAACAAATCTCCGCAGCCTTTCACCGCTAACACGCAAAGCGCTGCTTGAAGCAGTCTAAGAAAAGCCCCGGACTCAAGGTCCCTGCGCAGATGGTCTGACTGTGGCTTGAGTACTCTTGCGGAAGGGGGCCGCTGCTAAGAACACTCTTCATCCTTCATCCTTCATCCTTCATCCTTCATCCTTCATCCTTCACCGCTCAGTCGCCAAAGCTCCGCCGGAAAAGGTATGACATTTTTATGAAGAAGGTGCGGCCGTTCCGCCGAAAGCCTGGCTCCAATCGGCCGCTGAAGGGACTGTAACCATTGCGAGTCAGGTCGTCATTGTAGCCTACATAAAATGCCGTGCCGGGATTCGGCGTCCAGCCCAACAAAAATTGCCCTCGGACGTTGGCTGAAAGTGAATCATAGTCGACCCGCCCCCGCGCGAAAAGAAAGCGCGTGAATTGATATTTTGAACGCAGTACGTAGATGTTGTCATCAAAGGCCACCCGCCCCGTATCGTAGCGACGCAAACGGCTCTTGTTGTAATCGAGCGAAAAGCTTAATTCATTGGTCGGCTGTAAACCCACCTCCAGCGAAATGTCCCATTGGCCGCCCGGCCCGGGATCCAGCGGTGCTGCAGGGTTCACCAGGCCGATTGGACTCACCCGCTGATACTTTGGCCCAGCGCCGAAATCGAGGTCGAAGGCATTTGTGGAGTGCAGCACAAAGAGATTGAAGTTGTACTTCTTACTCGGACGGCTGCTCGCGAAGATGTAGGGACTGACCTGACGCGCCGATCGTTCAGGATCTGGCCCAAAAAATGAACCAGGCTGGGTCGCCGTGCGAGCGGCGCCAAACTCTTCTTCAAATAAGCGCTCGTAGCTGCCGACAAAGCCAATGCCGACCTGGGTACTGCGTTGAAGATTAAGCTGAATCTGCGCTTCGTCTTCGATATTCTGGCTGCGGCCCTGCCAATCAAAGTTCGTCCGCATAGAATTATAGACGCGCCACGAAATCACTTGTGCCCTGGGTTTCGGTTCAGAGTTGTAGCTCAGAAACAGATCATGAAAGTTAGTATTGCGCCGTCGCGTAAAGCCGACGTCGGCACGATAGTCGATCGTCCGGCCTTGTCCATTGAGTTGATAGCTAAAATGGCGGCCTCCCCTGGCGTAATTATAGTTGTAACCAAAGCCGTTGCCGGTTCGATAGGTACTCCTCGTAGCAAACGAGGTCCCCGAGAGATCTGCTCCGTTGAAACAAGGCGCGGTCGAAGCAGGCCGGTACCAATCGGCGCGCGGATCGGAAAAACAGCGTCGCGAGTTTGTGCCGACCACCTGAAAAGTCAACGTCTTCTGGGCGCCAAACTTGAACCGGCCGTCGATGCTGAGTAGTTGATTGTGTTTCTCGATAAAGTTGTAGCTGGTGGCTAACATCCCCAGGCTCGATTCTCGGCCCACATCATGCTTCAGCCGCAGGACAGCTATGTAAGCATTTTTGTTGACGAATCTCTGGATTCCGGAAAGCGTAGACGGATCGGACCGCTCCTCTGCGCTAAAATTTCCTGGGGCGTTATCGCTGGCGAGTAGCAATCCAAAAGTATTGCGGCCACGCTTGCCCGTGAGCTTAACAGCAACATCGGGATCGACAATAGCTCTTGTGTGCACGACCTGCAGCGGCGTTTGAAAAATATCGATACCTTCCAGGAAGAAAGGTCGCTTCTCCTGGAAAAAGATCGGAAAGCGCTGATTTGCAGTGACCACAGTCTGATCGGCCTCAACCTGAGCAAAATCCGGATTGACAGCCAGATCAAGAGTGACTGTCGGGGTCAGACCGAATTTCAAACTAAATCCCGGATCGAACTTTACTGGTCCGTTGAGCATGCGGCCCGGATCGACCAGCGCCGGATTGGCGGCGAGCGCCGCAGCCGAAACGGCGCTCACGCGTTTTCCGGTTTCTGAGATCGTGAGACTCGGAATAACTTCCAACGTTCGTTCCGTGGAAATGCCCTCCAGCCCGGTAAGATGCGCGGCCTGCCTCAGCGTGCCGGAGATGTCGCGGCTGATCGGAACCCACGAATCCAATTCGTCATTGAAACGATCAATGTTACGCCAGATGTGAAATCCCCAAAGCTTCCCTTTTCCGGCTTCATAGCGCAGCGACTTAAAGGGAATGGCCACCTCCAGTGTCCAACCATCGCTGGTTAGCCTTCCTTTTGATTCCATGACAATATCGACGCTGTAGTCTGTATTGGCACCTTCGGTAGTAATTCCGTCCTGCTGTACCCCCAGGGGATTCCAACCGAGGATGTAGGCCTTGCGCTGGTCGTTGAAGGTGTCGAGGTAAACTCGTACGTTGTCCTCGCCAAACACCTGATCGCGCGCAGCGACGCTGGCGCGCACCTTATCGGGTTCATCATAGGCATGAAAGGCAAAGTAAAAGAATTTAGAGTCATACCCGAGAAAGGCTTCTGACGGCCTCGAGGGCGCGATGTTGTCGCCTGGATTGATCTGATAAAAGTCGCGCAGTACTGCGGCCTGCTTCCAAACCTCATCATCAAGTTGGCCGTCGATCACGGGCGGTTTATCGAAACGAGGCATACGAAGTGGTCGGGTTTTTTCAGCCGGCACTGGCAAGCCGGCAACCGCGGACGGAGATGGCGCCAGCGGCGCGGGTGAGCTTGGCGACTGGGGTATGGGGGTGGCGGCCGGTTTCTTCCCGATGCTCGCACCGGGAACGCCTATTTGAGCCGCCATGCGAGGCGTCAAAGTGAAATGAACGGCCCCCAAAAGCAGGCAAGTGAGCAAACGCAAATGCCGTCGCACGACCCTGCTAAAAACTGAAGGCACCATTCCTAACCCCCAAAGCTCTTCCGGAAAAGGTACGACATCTTTACAAAAAAGGTTCGTCCGTTGCGTCGAAAGCCAGGCTCCAATTCGCCTGTGAACGGACTGAAGCCATTGCGCGCCAAGTCGTCGTTATAGCCGACATAAAATGCTGTGCCGGGATTTGGCGTCCAGCCCAACAGGAACTCGCCCTTGATTTTTGATTCGAGCGAACCAAAGTCGATGCGCGCTCGCGCAAAAGTGAAGCGACTGAACTGATAGGTCGATCGGAGCGTGACAATATTGTCGTCAAAGGCAACTCGATTAGTATCGTAGCGCTTCAGGCGATCCTTGGAGAAACTGAGACTGTTTCGCAAGGCGGCACTGGGTTGGTAGGTGATATTTCCTTCGATATGAACCTGGCTGCCGGGGCCCGGATCCAATGGCCCGTCGGCGTCGAGTAATCCTACAGGACTAACGCGCGGGAATCTGGGTCCAGCGCCAAAGTCGAAATCAAACTGGCCCCAGTTGTGCGCAGCAAAGAAAAAGAAGTTGTACTTCTTGCTGGGAGTTGCCCCCGCGTATGCATAGACCGTTCTCTGCTGAGAGGATCGTTCGTTGTCGCGGCCGGCGAAGGCGGGCGAGCAGCGCCCGCTGATCTCAGGCCTGGTAATGCACGGCGCGTTTCGCGTCGTACCAAACTCCTCCTCGAACAGGCGCTCGTAGCCACGCTCGACACCCAGGCCTACGAAAGCTTCGTGCTGAAAGCCAGCCTGCAACTGCGTATTCTCATTCCAGCTTTGCATGCGACCCTGCCAATCGAAGTTGTGATTGCCGGCAGTGAAAAGGCGCCAGCGAGTCAGCGCCGCTTTGGGTTTGGGCTCGGACCTGTACTGGATAAACCAACCGCCGTTGTTGGTATTGGTGCGGCGTGTGAATCCAACCTCGGCACGATAAAAGCGGGTCCGTCCTGTCTCTTCATAATTTCTGGTCCAGTGCTTCGTCTCATTGTTGAACTGAAACGTATAGGCAAAGGCATTGCCGGTACGAAACACGCTCTGGCCCAGCTCCGGTTCGAAAAAGAAGCGGCGTGAGTAAGTGCCGATGACTTGAAAGTTGATGGTCGTTTGCTTGTTTAGTCGCACGCGGCCATCAAAGCCTGCCAGCCGGTTATGCTTTTCCAGCGGGGCCTGGCCCAAACCCGTCTCATTAGTGCCACGGTTAAGATTACCGAAGTCGTAGGTCGTAAAGAGCAGGCCAAAACTGTTCTCAGCCCCATAGTCGCGCTTCAACCGAATCACTCCGACCAGCGCATTCTTGCCCGCGAAGCGACTTTGCGTCGGGTCTTTGCGTTCGTCGGGACTCAGATTGCCGGGCGCGTTATCGCTGGCGAACATGATACCGAAGGTGTTTCTGCCGCGTTTGCCAGTGAGTTTTGCGGCCACATCGGGATCCACGATGGATCTGGTATGCACCGCCAAAAACGGAGTGCGAAAGTAATCGATGCCCTCGAGGAAGAATGGGCGCTTCTCTTCAAAGAAAATCGGAAAGCGCTGGTTGGCAGTAACCACGGTCTGATCAGCTTCGACTTGCGCGAAATCGGGATTGAGTGCCAGATCAAGTGTGACCGTAGGCGTGACCGTATATTTGGCGGTGAGGCCGATATCGGCCCGCAACGGGCCGTTAACAAATCTGCCGTGCGGCGAGTCAATGAACGTGCCGGGTAACGGTCCGGGCAGCAATTGCGCCACACGCGTGCCCGTCTCCGAAACGGTCAGGCTCGGGATCACTTCCAGCGTACGTTCAGTTGAGATTCCTTCGAGACCGGTGATATGCCCGGCTTGATTGAGTATCCCGTTCTGGTTCTGGCTGATGGGCATCCACGAGTCCTGTTCGCCATTGTAATGTTTGATCTGTCTGATTAAGTGCAGGCCCCACAGCTTCCCCTTCCCAGCTTCATAGCGCAGCGATTTAAAAGGAATAGCTATTTCCACGACGTAGCCGTCAGCGGTTAAGGAACCCTTTGAGTCCATCACCACGTCTACACTGAAATCGTCATCGCCGCCTTCCGTCAGGATCCCGTCCTGCTGAATCCCAAGGGGATTGAAAAAGAACTCGTAGGCACGACGCTTGTCATTGAAGGTATCGAGGAGTAGTCCGACGACATCATCGTCGAAAATGGAGTCGCGCTTCGCGACGGTGGCGCGCACCTTGGCGGGATTATCGTAAGCACGAAAAGCAAAGTACAGGAAACGAGAGTCGTAGCCGGCCAGAGTCTCGGTTTGTGCCGAAGCCGGGGCCGAATCGCTGGGCCGCCATTGATAGAAGTTCTTAAAAACTGCCGCGTGCTGCCAGACCTCATCGTCGAGTTTGCCGTCAATCACCGGTGGCCGGTCCAAACGCGGTAGCTGGATCGGCTGAGATTTTTCGGGAGGCAGCGCGCCCTTGATGGCGGAATCTCTGGAAGCTGCCGCTGCGCCGAACGCCGGCGGTTTTATGTCCTGAGCGCACGTCAGCCCCGGGAGAGACAGGCACAGCCAGGACAGCAGCAGAGCAACAATCGTAAGGCGCCTTAAGAGAATGACTCGAAGAACGGGACCAAGACCGTAGCTCCCCATGGTCATTGCGAGGATCACTGGTCGTGAACACGGCTCCAATGTCAGGGCATTACGGCGTAGTCTCAAATTCATGACCATTTCCCGTGATTGATACCTGCTTGTCTTCTGCCATTGCCACGGTCGGATCCGAAGCCGAAAAACCGGTTTCTTTGACGCCAGCGCTGCAGCCTTGGTTCTGCCGTTCGATGTTCCGTCTGGTTAGAGCCGCGCGACAGTGCTGTGTCGCAAAAGGCCCGGTTGTCCAATCACCTGGGCCGCAGAATTACATGACCGTCTCCAGTGTTTACTGTGAATACTGCGCCGCCACGGCCAATTCGCCATCGCTTCATACGGGTAGAGGAAGCGGTCTCCGGAAAGATGGCCAGCCCCTCATTGCTCACTGACTCGGTATTTGTCTCGATGAAGAAGTTGGAATCAAGGGGCACCCCGAGCACTATGGAGCCATCGCCTGTATGCGCCTGCAGGCCGGTAAAACTTCCCTCGAGAGTGATCGAACCATCGCCAGTTCGGGCATCGACCGCGCCCTGGAAACCGGCCACGAGGATGCGGCCATCGCCCGTAGTGGCCTTCAAGGTTCCTTGGCCGCCTTCGACTTCGATTGATCCATCACCGCTCCGAGCTATTAACTCGCCCGAGACTCCCTGCACAATCAGGCGTCCGTCGCCGGAAGAGAGATCCAGGTTCGCTGTGCGCGGCACGAAAATTTCAAGCGCCGTCGAGCCTTCGTCCTGCGACGACTCGTTAATTGGTTTCGCCACAATAGAGATTGACGAACCCTGCTGCGTTGCATCGATACCGATATTCTTCAGCGACTCCTGCTGGTTGGCTCGCTTGACTGCCGTATAGCTGACCTCGGCTTTATCCCAGGCGCGCACGGTTACAGCGCCATCGAATGTCGATACTTTGATATTTGGGGTACCTTCTACCGGAAAACTCTTCGTTTCCCGGTCGATGAACCTTCCCCAGTCGTTCTCGCCCCTCCCCGGCCTTTCCCGGTTTCGAAGCGGCTCCCGCAACTGGCGCTGTACGTCACGCTGCATCTGTTGTTGCGCTCGTTGCATCTCGCGCTGCGACTCGCGAAGCGCGCGCTCGACCTCCCGCTTGATCTCGGCTTGCTCTTCTCTGGACAAACGCCCGGCTTCGACCTGGGCACGCGTTGCTTCACGGGTAGCTGCCCGCACTTCTTCCCTGATTTTATGCATGTCCACAGCCGACTTGTCGGCTTTGAATTTGTCCTTTGCGGACAGCAGGTTGGTTGCGGGGCTCAGCGTGCGGCCGTCGCTGGCTCTTTTAATCGAAATTCCTCCGTTGACGTTTCCCAGCTTGATACGCGGGCCGCCGGTGCCAATTTGCCCATACAGTTCATGGCCCACGTAATCGCCATTACTGACTGGTAAGCCAAAATCATTACTGACCCCTCCGTGCACAGTGCCCGCACGCACTTGCGCATTGCTGTCTGACGGAATGACCAGCGCTACAGTGCCATTGACGGAATTAAGAGTCACCGGTTTGTCTGTGGTAAGCCGTGTGAAACTAGCTTCCAGGCTTCCATTTACTGTTGATAACCTGACTTCCCCCGTCAATGCACGCGCTTTGACGTGACCATTAATTGAGGAAGCCTTAACGTCTCCTTCGGCACCGTCAATATCAAGTGAACCATTGACCACCTCAACCGATTCGAGGCGCGCCTGACGTGGGATCGTCAGGCTGTATTCAACGGAAGCAAAGTTACCGTAGCGCCCGGCATCTTCATCGCTGAACGTCTGGTAAGAATCCGGGTACTTAGTGCTGATGCGGACACTGTCAGCGTTCGCGCTCACTTCGATCTTCGCTTCATCAAGACGCTCGCGTTTGTAGGCGCGCTTGACAGCGTCGACCTTGACTTCGTTTTGGTCCCAGACTGCAATCCGCACTCCCCCGTTGAGGTTCTCAAGTGTTATCCGACCAGTCGCTGAAAGTGGATACGACTGATGAAACTCCTCGCGAATTTCATCGCCCCTGCCTTTTTGCTGCTCGGGAAAATCCCAGCTCTGCAGGACAAAAGAAGGCATGATCGATGCGGCATTTCCCCGCTTCCCCGCCTGAGTCGCTAAGCCGATAGTAATAATCACTACTGTTATGAGTAATCTCTTCATCTGATTTTTCCTTATCATCTTTAGCATCAATAATCCGCTGACTTCACTCTGTCAGGCGGGGGCAATCACAGGCCTCCGCGCCAACGAAGCCAACAACTTCAAGTTTGTCATTCCCCAGCCTACGTCGCCTCAGCGGAAGGTTTCCGTCGCGAGTCCGGAGCGACAATTCCCGGAGGATAGACCGGATGGCCTCCCTAACCTGTGGGCGATCAACCTGGCCCGCCATTGTGGGCGGGAATTCAGAGCCCGCCTGACTATGCAATTTCTCGCCCTTTATTTGCCTAACAAGAAGCGCGAGCCGGCCAAGATCAATCTGACAACTATTCGACCTGGCCCGCAGAGTTGTCTCAATCTTTGTTTTGCCACTGGCGGAACGACGAGTCCGTCTTACCTCTGCCACTCTGATCTTAGTGGTGACGTTCTCTGTGGCGACAGGTTCCATATTTGAACCACTGAGGTCGAAGTTCTCATTGGACTCAGTTACGGCAGTTTGGAAAGAGGGATTTTCTTCATCTCCCGGCGCGACCGCCGTGAAATCTCCCGGCTCCAGCGAGGTTGCCTCGGAATAAATTGTCGAGCCAGCCCTGAGCGAGGACGCGATCCATCCATGCATATTTTTCGTTACCGTCTCCAACCTTTCGAAGTCTCGTATGACGCCAGAGAGCGAACCCAAAATAAGAATAAGAACAAAAAGAAAGTTTTGTCCCTCGCGTGCTTTTTGAGTTGTGCCGGCGTTAGTCATCATTGCGTCCCTTCCTTGTTGCCGGACCGAAGCCGGACTCCTTCTTGGCAAAAATGCTGCCGGCCTCGGCCCGTTTGCGTTGCTCTATTACGAAAACACCGTCCTCAATTGCTTTGTGGCAAGTAAATGAACCTCTTCGAAATGAGTCTTGTCGTCGGGGTACAAGGATCTATTAACCGGGGTTTAGCAGATCTGTCGATACGGCGCAGGGCGCGCTCCCTGCCCAAGGAATGGTGCGCTGAGCGCCCAGCTAAAAAGAGTGAGTGACTAGTGGGTTCCGGGCTGGCAGACTCGCTACTGCTTCTGCAGGTGGATGGTTCCGGAGAATGAGGACAAATCGAGTTTTGCGTCACCACTCCCGTACACACCCAGCAGCCGGCGCAGGCGAGCGCCTGGGACTTCAACCACAACCTTCGTCTTCACCTTGGTGACGGTATCGGCTAGATTTCTTTTTGCCATCGGATCCGGCGGCGGCACGGGTTCGCTGGGGGTCACCGCAACCGCCGGCGCCCCGCTTGGCGACGCACTCGATTGACTGAGCAAAGTCAGCGGGAAGTCACTGACAATCTCGGAGTCTTGAGAGAATTTAGCGTTGAGCTGGAAAGACGAATCTGCCGGCAGCGACAGGGTCATGTCACCTGACATTGTTCGGAGAGAATAACGACCGGTGCGAGCCAAAGGCCCAGTGACCCATAAACTTCCATTCAATGTATGGGCATTCAATCGCGCATGTGAAACCTGGGTCAGCCTGATCTCTCCGCCGAGGCTGCGCGCCTCGAAGGAATCACCTGGCTCAGCAGGGCTAACCGCGTCTGCTTCGATGCTTCCACCTGCCGAATGAAGATTGATGCGCCCGCTTGAATTCTGCAGAGTGATGCCGCCACTGAGGCTGCCGGCTTCTACCAGTGTAGTAGCCCGCTCAATCATCACGTCCCCGTTCTGAGTGTTCACGTAGGCCGTAGCCACCCCGTCAACATTGATGTCGCTGTCGCGCGTACGCAGCTGAACGGATGCGCCGCGGGGAACATCCATTTCAATTTCGCTGGACGAGTCACAAAATCCGGGCTGGTTTGGGCTCCGCTCCTTATCGAGAACTATGACCTCCAACTTCTTCAAGGAAGTGCCGTCGACGCCATCGTCTCGCCGTTGAAATCTAATCTCCGCAGCTTCGCTGGAACGAACCCTCACCTCGTTGCGCTCCCAACCATGGACCGTGATACCACCCCAAATTGAACAAGCCGAAACGGTAACGCGGGAGTCTACCGCGATCGTGCGCTCGATTTGAGAACTACGGCTCCTGGCGTGGCGCTTATCGGTATGCGCCAGGACCGCAGCGGACATGAACAGCACCAGCAGAAGAATTTGAAAGCCTCTAAGAGTCATGATTGCAAGTGCCGACTCACTCTTTAGCGACGCCGGTTCGAAAGCCTTGAATCAGCGACCTGATTCAGGAAGTCAACTTTTGTCTGATATGCCGTATACATGAACTCCGCTGCGTCCGGGTCGTTTGGATTGCTCTTGGCCGCGTTGCGGGTGGCGGCAATTGTTCGATCCAACATCGCCAGATTGCGCTCGTATTCTGACTGCAACGCAGGGCGCATAGGTAGATTGCCATCTGACTTAAGCGACGTATCAAGTACGGCGATCGTCTTCAGATAACTTCGCTCACCTGGGAGGAGCTTGACGTGGTCTGACTCGACTGTACTGTTCGCACGCGACAACGGTGCCCGCTTTGGCCTGTAAGAGATGGCAACATGCCTCGCAGCTGGCTCCAGTTTCCCGGGGACTGAGCCGGGCTTCATCGCTCTCGGATCATTCGGACTTTCGCTGGGTAACGCTGCCAGAGCAGGCCGGCTCGTTGCGGCAATTTCGCCGGTATCACTGGTCGGGGCAGTAGTTGACCGCAACAAAGCAAATGTAATGGCGAAAAGGACTACCACTGCGAGACCTGCATAACCGAATGCCCTGGGGGGCGAGAGCGTCAAGTAATCGGCGAGCTGTCGCGCCAGCCGGCGCATAATCGATACAGCCGAGCCGGCCAGCAGATCTGTTCGAACCGGACTGACAAGGCGCTGCTTTGCGATTGCTGCATCGATCCGGTGGCGCAAACGCTCAGTCGGCACGCCAAGAGAGAATTCCGGTCGCAATGCTTCGGCAAGCAGCTGGCTCTCGCTTTCAATCTCGTGCGCTGCGCGCCGGCAGGCCAGACACGAAGAGATGTGTGCGCTGACGGTTTCCATCTTTGCCCGGGAAAGCTCGCCATCGAAATAGCTCTGCAGAATTTCTTCGTCGACACACTCTTTCATCGAACTCCTCCGATCTTGCCGTAAACCCTCGCGAACTGCATCCTGCCACGTGCGACCAGGCTGCCGACGTTTGTTTCCTTCAGCGAGAGAGTGGCGGCAATTTCGCGATAGGAAAGTCCCTGCTGTTTTAGCAGCAAACAACTGCGCATTGGTTCTTTTATTTTGTCCAGCGCGCGTCGCGCCTCTTCAAGCTCCAGGCGTCGCTCGTAATCTTCTGCCGGAGCCTGCCAGCCTTTGCCGAGAATCTCCTGCGAATAGACAGTATCGCGCACAATCGCCCGGCTTTGACCCCGAATCGTATTGCGCGCCACATTCAACGTTACCCTGAGCAACCAGGGCCTTAGCAGTTCCTCGCCAGGCGTCAAATCCTGGTTGCGATATAGTCGCAAAAAGACCTCTTGTGTCACGTCCTCTGCCAAAGCGGCATCGCGCAATACAGCGCGAGCCGTCCGAAAAACAGCCCGGTGATGAAGCGTGAACGCCTCGTCAAAGCTGAGCGAGGACGCCCCAGTCGCGATTTGGTCAGGCATGGAGTCCATCAAGGCTCTAGCTTGTCCGCTCATTCATTCACCGCTCTCTCGAAAGTGTAAACACCACTAAATCGTCGTTTGTGGCAATTTTCTCATGCGGCTGGTTACCCTTTTCCGCGCGGTGTATTGTAGTCTGAGCAGTGTGACAATCCAATCAGAGTACCTCGGCGTTGAACGAGTGGCGGCGGTGGAAAGTTCGCAACCGCCATTACCAGCAGATTAGCGGCTATGAGTGAAGACAACACCATGAATCTAACCGAGGAACTTTGGCAGAGCCCCTTCATGCGCGCCTGTCGCCGCGAATCGGTGCCTTACACTCCTGTTTGGTTGATGCGCCAGGCGGGTCGATACATGCCCGAATATCGCGAAGTGCGCTCGCGCCTGAGCTTTCTGGATTTGTGCAAGACTCCGGATCTCGCCGCCGAAGTGACGGTGACGGCGGTAGAGCGACTGGGCGTCGATGCGGCAATTATCTTCGCCGACATTCTGCTCATTATTGAGCCAATGGGTATAGATCTCGAATTCGCGAAAGGTGATGGCCCCGTAATACACAACCCGGTGCGCACGGCAAAGGATATCGAGCGATTGCGTGAAGTGGAGGATATCGCCTCACTCGGTTTCGTTTTTGACGCGATTGCCCGGACCCGTCAGGCGCTCGCCCCTAACATCCCACTAATTGGGTTTTGCGGCGCACCCTTCACGCTCGCTTCCTACATTATCGAAGGTGGCGGCTCGAAGAACTACATCAATACAAAACGCTTGATGTACAACGACAGCGGCGCGTGGCACGCGTTAATGTCGCTTATCTCACGGGCGCTGGCCAAATACCTTGAAGCGCAGGTTGAGGCCGGCGCGCAGGCCGTTCAACTGTTTGATTCGTGGGTAGGTTGTCTCGGACCAGATGACTACAGGGAATATGTTCTACCCCACACGCAAAGCGTTATTAAGAGTGTTCGGCCCCAGGTTCCAGTTTTGCACTTTGGCACAGGGACCGCGGCCCTGCTGGAACTCATGCGGGAAGCTGGCGGCGATGTGATCGGTTTTGACTGGCGGGTTCGCCTTGACGAGGCCTGGGAGCGCGTGGGAACTGAGGTTGCGGTGATGGGAAACCTGGACCCGGTTTCGTTATTTGCGAATTTTGCACATGTGCGCCAGGCAGCAAATAAGATTCTACTGGCCGCCGCCGGACGGCCGGGGCACATTTTTAATCTCGGTCACGGCATCCTGCCGGAAACTCCGGTTGAGAACGTAATCGCGCTGGTTGAGGCGGTGCATGATCTGAGCGCACAATAAAATGACAAATTACGACGCTATCTTACTCCTGTCCTTCGGCGGGCCGGAGGGCCCGCAGGATGTACTTCCCTTCCTGGAAAATGTCTTGCGCGGTCGCAACGTGCCACGTGAGCGGATGCTCCAGGTCGGGAAACACTACGAGTTGTTTGGGGGCGTCAGTCCCATTAATGGTCAGAATCGAAATCTGATCGCCGAGCTTGAAAAAGAGTTGGCCGAAAAGGGGCCGAGGTTGCCAGTCTATTTTGGCAACCGCAACTGGCATCCGCTGCTCGCAGACACCCTGCAGCAAATGGCAGACGATGGCATCAAACGTGCGCTCGCGTTTGTCACTTCCGCTTACAGCTCTTATTCAAGCTGCCGGCAATATCTCGAGGACATCGAGCGAGCACGGGAGGTCGTAGGACCCGGGGCCCCGCAAGTAGACAAGCTACGTGCCTTCTACAACCATCCGGGATTTATCGCGGCGAATGCCGAGCACTTGCGCGCAGCCCTTGAAGAAATTCCCGAGCCGAGGCGTTCCGCAACTGCCGTCGCCTTCACGGCCCACAGCATTCCCCTATCGATGGCCGACAACTGCAGCTACAAAGCGCAGCTGCTGGAGACAAGCGCGCTGGTCGCGGAAGCAGCAGGGAACAATTCCTGGCGCCTGGTTTTTCAGAGTCGCAGTGGTCCGCCTACGCAGCCCTGGCTGGAACCCGACATTTGTGATTATCTGAAAGAGTTGCAAGCGAAGGGTGTTGCGGACGTGGTTATTGCGCCGGTCGGTTTCGTTTCAGATCACATGGAAATCGTTTACGACCTGGACACAGAAGCGCGCCAATTGTCACAGGAACTCGGGTTACATATGGTGCGGGCGCGAACCGCAGGCACGCATCCGGCCTTTATTAAAATGATCCGCGAATTGATCATGGAGAGGATGGACGGGGCATGGCCGCGAAGTTTTCTGGGCAAGCAGGGCACTTTGCCTGACCAATGCGTGGAGGGGTGTTGTTCAAAAGGAATTGCCTCAGCAACTAGCGGGGGCAGACCATCCTCCCCGTCTGTGACTTGAGGCCCGCTCGTTTCAAGCCCGGCAACATTAAGAATTCTCCAGGACGGGCAGAGGCTTGCTCCCAACTCCAGGCAAACGAACCATGCAAGCAGAGCGGAAGCCAACACGCATAGTGATCATCGGCGGGGGCATCACTGGCCTCGCCGCGGCAAATCACCTGCTTGAAATCGAGGACAAAAGTGGTCAGACTTTCGAGGTAATCGTACTCGAAGCGGGTTCCCGAGTAGGAGGCGTTCTCAAGACGACGGAAGCCGATGGCTTTTTGTTCGAGGCGGGGGCCGATTCCTTCATTTCGGAAAAACCCGAAGCCATTGCGCTGGCCAAGCGCCTCGGCATCGAGTCGCGCCTCATCGAAACCAACCAACAGCACCGGCGCAGCTTCATCGTGCGCAGCGGAAAATTGAGTCCAGTGCCGGAAGGCTTTCAGCTATTGGCTCCAACGCGTTTTTGGCCGTTCCTGAGCACAGACATTTTTAGTTGGCCGGGTAAGGCCCGCATGGCCCTTGATCTGGTCATCCCCCGTCGCGCAAACGACAATGGGGATAACGATGAGAGTCTGGCAAGTTTTGTGCGACGTCGCCTTGGCCGCGAAGCCTTCGAGCGGATGGCCCAGCCGATGATTGGGGGCATCTACACGGCCGATCCGGAAAAACTCAGCCTGCGCGCCACCTTGCCGCGTTTTCTTGAAATGGAACGCACAGAACGGAGCGTTATCCGCGCCATGTGGAAGGCAGGAAGGGAGGTAACTGCTCGAGGGACTGGCGCGCCACAAACGGGTGTCAGCGGGCCTCGCTATAGCCTGTTCCTGTCCTTTGATCGCGGCATGCAAGTGCTTGTCGATGAACTTTTGGCGCACCTGCATGGCAGAATTCGACTCAACACAAAGGTAGAGTCGCTGGTGCAGAATGCTGCGAAAACCAAATGGAATCTGCTGCTGAGCGATCAGACGGTGCTCGAAGCCGACCACGTTTGTTTGGCCATACCCGCTTATGCCGCTGCCTCATTGTTGCATAACATCGACCCGGAACTTGCGCGGCTGCTGAATCGTATTGAGTACGCCTCGACCGCTACAATTAACCTTGCCTACCGGCGCGCGGACGTTCCGCACTTGCTGGATGGATTCGGATTTGTAGTACCGTTTATTGAAAACAGGACATTACTCGCGTGTACTTTCAGTAGCGTTAAATTTCCCGGCCGTGCCCCGGAAGGCCATGTTCTGCTGCGCGGCTTTGCCGGGGGCGCATTGCAGCCTGAGCTATTGCAGTTGGACCAGGACGACTTAGTGAGTCGCATTAGAACGGACTTGCGCGACTTGCTCGGCATCTCGAAACCTCCACTCTGTACCAGACGGCAAACGTGGGATCGATCCATGCCGCAGTATCATGTGGGGCACCTGTCGCTGGTGGCCAGAATCAGGTCTCAGGCACAGACTCTTGGCGGTTTACAGCTCGCCGGAAACTCGTTTGGGGGCGCCGGAATTCCTGACTGTATTCGCAGCGGCGAGAACGCGGCCGCCGCGATCGCAGGTCTTGTTGGCGCTAAGGTAGCAGAATAAGAAGCCCAAAATATCGATGGCTTCGCTGGAGTAGAACCAATGACAGCAAAACCCTCCCATTTCGAGATCGAGCAGCAATTGCGGCAAATGAACGACGAGTGGGTGAAAGCCCTGGTGCGAAAGGATGTGCACACCCTCGATCGCATTATGGCCGATGATTTTGTTTTTGCTTATCCGATGGAAGGCGATGATAAGACGCAGTTCATCGATGATGTCATATCAGGCGACCTCAATGTCCAACAGCTGGTTCGAACCAACGTCACCGTTCGCATCTGGGGACAGACGGCACTCCTGACGGCAATGGATTCAGCTCAATGGCTCTACCAGGGTCGAGACTTCTCCGGCCATTACAAGATTGTCCACGTTTATGCCAATCGAGATGAACAATGGCGTCTGGTCGCGGTCCAGGCGTGCCCCATCCCTTGATGCCGTTCGCCATTCACTGCGGTTGCACGAGGTTTTCGATCCAGGCCTCGTTGGTTTTTCTCAAGGGCAGGAAAGCTTGCCGCGGGGTAGTTGTTTCGACGTGCATATTATCATCGGTATTAATCACCGCGCCGGCTGCCGCCGGATTCAGCCGCTGCTCGTCACAGACGTACCATGCTCGCACATCGGCCTCGCTCTTAATCCCCACCCGCGCCAACTCGGCGGCAATACGCGGGTCGCGCATCCGTTGGCCAATTCTATCCAGGGTGAGTGGCGCTTGACTGCCTGCTAGTACCAGGTCTTTGCCCTGCGCATTGCCGCCCACCCGAAAAACCATCACATGCGGGAAGACTTTTTGAAAAGTTAGCAGAACTGATCGCAGGCTCTCGTTTGAAAGTTGATATACCTGCAGCCACTGGACGAAGACTCCGCCATCGTTCAGGCGCTGTCGCCCCAGTTGAAAAAATTCTTCGGTGAAAAGGTTGGCCACCCCCGGCACCCAGGGATGACTTGGTTCGCTCATAATCAGATCATAACGATCCGGGCTTCCGCGCAAATAGGTGCGCGCATCATCAATGACCAGTTGAAGCCGAGGATCGTCTAAAGGACGATTGTTGACATGTTCAAAGAAACGCGACGCCGCGACTGTCGCCGGCTCCAGTTCCACGCAGGTAACCGTTTCAATAGGTGACTGCAGGATTGCCCCGGCACTCACCCCGGAAGCGAAACCCACGATCAATCCGTTTTTGATTGATGGCGCCAGGAGAATTGGCAATTGCGCCAGCATCACCTGGGTAGCCATGTCTTCGCCGTCTGAAGCATTAGTGCGTCCATTTATTGCCAGCGCGGTAATGCCCCAGTCTCGGCGCACAGATACTGTCGAAGTGGGCCCCTCTTCATACATCAACAGCTCGTGTCGCCCCGCGCGCGCCTTACCTGCCTCGTTATCATTTCCTTCTTCTCGCGACCTGGCGAGCACGCGCACCAAACTGTCATAAGCCCCGATAGACAGTTCGTTCAGATTAAGGCGTGGCGCCAGCAAGAAGGAGCAGAAAATGAGAATCACCGAGGCCCCGACAGCAAAGGCGCGGACGACGTCACGATCTCTGCTCGGGAACATTGCCGGGAAAGCGATGCCGGCAAGCAGAAAGGAAAGTGCAGCCGCCAGGAGGATCGTAAAACGTGTGCCGGTGCGGGGGATCAGAATGAAACCTGCGCAAAAGGCCCCGAGGATCGCGCCTATCGTGTTAACGGCATAACTGCGACCAATGAGTTTTACGGATACAGCTGCGGGTGCTCCGCTGGCCCACACGAGCACGACCGGCATGACCGTTCCCATTAGGATGGCCGGCAATAAGATCAGGAGGGCGGCGCAGATTATTTGTAGCGCAAGCAAGCCGCCCCAACTGGCAACGTTTGTCTTTAGACCAAGCTGGACCAGCAGAGCCGGCATCAGATTGATGACTCCCAGACTAATTAAGAGGGCAGCTCCCGTAGCCATCTCCACTTTGAAGATGGTGCGTCGCAGATCCCTGATGCGCACTTTCCGACTAATCTCATACGCTCCCAACGATAGACCAACCAGAAAGAGCGCGACCACGATGCTAAAGGCATAGGTACTCGAGCCAATTACCATCGTCAGTACGCGGGTCCAGGCGACCTGCGTGCTGATGGTTACGAATCCCGAGACAACCGCACAAGTGAGCCAGAAGATTCGCCCCTCATTCATGGGGCCAGTATTTACCGGTCCAGGTTGTACCTGTAACTCGCTAAGGATAGCGGCATGATCCTCAGATCTGACGGACCCATCCGGCTTAGCCCCACGGTCGAGAAGCATGGCCACCAGCCCGATAGAAACGTTGACGATGGCTGCGGCGTAGATAGTCCTTCGCAGTCCCCAGGACGGTAACAGAAAAAATCCGGCAGCGATTGTGCCCAGGATCGCTCCAAGCAGATTAAGAGTATAGAGACGAGTAACCGAGGTTGCCTGGAATCTGCGAGTCCTGAACATGAATGCTGCCAGGACCGGCAGTGTGGCCCCCATCAGCGTGGTGGGCACCAGCAAGGTGACTCCTGACAGGACAAAGCGCCAGACACTAAACACATAGAAGTTGGGATGGAGTTGCTGCCAGACGTGGGCATAGACTTGATCGACCAGTCGAAACAACGGCGGTACCAGCAGAGCGTACACGGCGATGCCAACTTCGATCAGGCCATAAGCTCGCAGCGGTCGCCGTAACCTCGCGGCCAGCCGGCCGGCGAGAGCGCTGCCCAGCGCCAGCCCTCCCATGAACGCCGCCAATACCGTGCTTACAGCCAGAGTCGTGGCGCCAAACACCAACCCCAGCATGCGGGCCCAGAGTACTTCGTAGATTAGGCCGGTCATCCCAGAAAGGACGAAGCAGATTGCAACAGCTGTGCTGGCGCGCGAGGAATACCAGGAAGTATTGGCTTCTGGTTTATCCCCTCGCGCAACCGTTCGCAGGTTTGTCATGATCCTTTAGTTATGCAAGTGGTCAACGCGAGAATATTTCGTCGCCGCCGGTGGGATTGAAGGACAAGATGATTATTCGCCTGGGGCTATCGAACCGGAGTCAACTGGCACTCTTGAATATAACATAAACAGGATGGCCACTTCCCTCAGGCTCTGACCGGGCCAATACAGTCGCGTTGTCTCTCACTTACAGGTAGATGACGTGCGAGCTACGCCAGAGCTGGGTCGGTATCGAGCCGGGGACCGAGGGGGTGAGCAGAATCCCGAAATCCCCCGCCATCGATGCTGCCGGGGATGCACTCCCTTCAATTTCGGGCTGGCGAGAAAAGAATTCCGGCGACTCGGTCTGAGGTTGGGCCAGCGCCAACCTCCGCAAACATTCGTAGAGATGGTCAAGTCCCGAGCCAAAGCGACCGCCTTCGTTGCCGATAATTATTCGCACTTCGGCCCGCTCGTCTATGAAGTGCTTGACGAGTGAAGCTGCGAGCGTAATGCCCCTTTCAAAGGAGGCCCTTGCCGCGTCCGTTTCCGCGGCCAGGCGCGTGTCAAGCAGGATCGTGATGCGACGTTCGTCTTCAGCTGTGAACTCGCGGACCGTTAAGCGTCGAGACCGGGCAGTCGCCTTCCAGTCGATATGCCTGAGATCATCCTGTGGCTGGTAATCGCGCAGGGAAAACAAGTCGTGCCCAACCCCTCGTCGCAGCGATGCGCTTCGTCCGGCGTACATTGGCAACAAGTGCAGTTCATCGCCAATGGGCTCAGGTTTTGGATAGACAATCAGGTCGACATTGCGCGCCCCCAGGCGGCGGCGGCGGCGCAGGAAGCCAAAGGGAAATCTCGTTGATAACTCAAAGCCTGTAATCAGAACATGCCCTCGCTCGGTAAACAGCTGCTCAACCCTTTGTTCGGCTGCGGCGGCGTGCGGCACGTAGACGAAATAGGCCAGCGCTCGCTTTTGAAAGCGGCTGCGTTTATTTCTCTTATGGGTGCCTTCCCGGGTTTCAATTGGTCCCCGGGCTTCGACAACTGTCGAGAACGATGGCAGCAGGCTCTTAGTGTTTCGCAACGTCACAATCACCGGAGCAGCTTCGCCGGCAAAGATATGATCTGGAAAGCGAGCCGAGACCGTGAGTTCCCGCAGTGAAGCACGTGCGGACATCCAGCCAACAAAGAGAGTGGATACGAGCACGGAAAAAACCAGGAACAGCAGGTTGTTACCAGTATTCCATGCGGCAAAGCCCACTACTGCAACGAGGATCAAATAGATCGCGCCCCCGGATGTCAGCTCAATCGGCAGTTCCAGCCGGCCTAACTCCAGGCGCGCGGATCGCGCCAGCGGGGGCACGATGAAAATCACAATTAAGCCGGCCACCATCAGCGAGAGAATCGCAGCCGCAGCCGCCAACCCGGCGTTGTCTGTGCGGCGTGCCAGTACTGAAACAAGGGCAGTAACCAGACCGAAGACTACCAGGAACGTTCCGAAGATGGCTTTGCGCCAGGAGACTGGAGGACGAAGTCGCAGGGGTGAAACATGCAGTTCGGATCGGCCAGCTGCTGCTTCATGCTTCATCCTTGAACGACATCCTTTTAGAGCGGGACGCTAACGGTCTTGACGATTTCCGTGAGCACAGCTTCGGCTTCCTCGCTGCGTCGTAACGAGGAAGAGAAGCGCGAGCTGACCAGAATGCGGTGAGCAAAAACCGGCAGCACCAGGCGTTTGATATCATCGGGAATGCAATAGGCCCGGTCCTCAGTCAACGCCAGGGCCTGGGCCGCCCGGAACAGGGCAAGAGTGCCGCGCGGACTCACACCCAAATCGAGCATTTCGGAATCTCGCGTGGCTGTCACTATTCTCATCAGATACTCCACCAAAGCATCGTCGACTGCGACTGCGGAGACACTCTGCTGCAGCTCCAATACTTCCAAATCCGACATCACCGGATTAAGCGCCTCCAACGGATCCTTATACTCGCGATCTCGCAACATCTGCATCTCTGCTCCGGTCTCCGGATAGCCAATGCGCAGGCGCAGCATGAACCGATCAAGCTGCGATTCCGGCAAGGGATAGGTGCCATGATGTTCAATGGGGTTCTGGGTGGCCAGCACCATGAAGAGTTGCGGCAGCGGATGAGTTATACCTTCAACAGTCACCTGCCGCTCAGCCATTGCTTCAAGTAAAGCTGACTGTGTCTTGGGCGTGGTGCGGTTGATCTCGTCGGCCAGCACTACATTCGCAAAAACCGGCCCCGGTTTCCACTCGAAGACACCCGTGTGCTGATTGTAAATTGAAAGACCGATTACGTCCGAGGGCAACAAATCTGAAGTGAACTGCACTCTCTGAAAGGTGCAATCCAGGGCCCTGGCAAGAGCATGCGCGAGGGTCGTCTTGCCCACCCCGGGCACATCTTCAACCAGCAAGTGTCCCCCGGCTATAAGGGTCACTATGGCCAGGCGTACCGATTCAGGCTTACCTTTGATTACTGTTTCAATCGCGGCCTGCAGCCGGTCCACGGTCTCCACGGCCCGCTCCGAAATTGCGGCAGGGGCACCATTTATTGTCTCGATGTTTCTCATCTGAAGTTTCCTAAGCCGGGGGTCATTCTACATGTTCGATGTCCCTGCCGCACCTGAAAAGTAGGCTGCCAGCGCAGCATGACTATGCGCAGCCGATGTAGTAAACTCCCAATGTCCGCAGAAGATTCCAGATAATTCTGGGAACCGTTGCCGGTCTGGCACGTGTATTTAGAGCTGCGAGGAGTGTCATGAAAAACGACCACATTAGACGTTCAGACGAGGCGGGTTTCTCACTTATTGAGCTGATGATCGTCATTGCGATCATCGGAATTTTGATTGCCGTGGGTGTTACCGGTTGGAAAGCAGCGGTCAAGCAGGCCAATGAAGCTGCCGCGGTAAAAACTATTCGAACCATCTCAGAACAGCAGATGCTTTACTATAACGGTCACAATCGCAGCACCTTTGGCACTTTTGACCAGATGTTGAAAGATGGCATGCTCGATAGCCGCTTCAATGGTAGTACGCCGGTCGTTGAGGGTTACGTCTTCAATATGAAGGTGATCGCAAAATCGAGCACACAACCGGCCAGCTACACGATAAACGCAGATCCTCAACAAAGCGAAGGTGTTGGTGCCACTGGCAAAAATCACTTTTATGCAGACTCTAACTCCAGCACCATTCATGTAAACAGTGACCAACCAGCATCGCCCAACGATCCGCCGCTGGGGCAGTAAGAGCACTGAATAACTAACGAACTTGTTGTTTTTGGGACCAAGACGACCTCGGTTACGCATCTCGGGGCCCGGGGTCATTTGTGCCGGCGCGACGGCTCGGCCGAGGTAGCCCTGTTTGATCCGGGTCTAACCTTGACAAAAAGGCAATTGTAACTATAATTGTTACAGAAAAAGGTCCTGAAGTCGTTATATGTCAACTAGTAGCCGATTTGCGGTGGCAACTCATATCCTGACGCTGATGGCATGGTCTGAGGACGAAGCCCTGAAGTCCGAACAAGTAGCCGAAAGTGTAAACACCAATCCCGTCGTGATCAGAAGGATGTTATGCGAGCTAGCCGACGCTAATCTCGTTGTTTCGCAGACAGGTTCCACGGGTGGCTCTCGACTGAGTCGCAAACCTGCGGAAATCAGTTTGCGGGACGTCTACCGCGCGGTCGAATCTCCGAGTGTATTTTCTCTGCACCGCCAACCGGCAAGCCGGCAGTGCCCTGTCGGGATGGGTATTGAATCGGTGCTTGGCGCCGTTTTCGCAGAAACGAACTCGGCAGTTGAACAAGTTCTGGCGAAAATCAGTATTAAGGACGTGATGATGCGGCTTAAGCCTGGCGCGGCCGGCAGTAGGCAACATGCCCGGGCAGAAAAATTGCCGCAGGAGATCCTTCACGAGGCAACTCGAAGCATAAATAAACGGAGTAGAACTGGAACTATCGCGAAAGAGCAATAACGCATCTATACAAACGGGACCGCAAACAGAGAGCTCACGGGCGAGAGGCTTTCTGCAACTTGGAAATCTCGCACGAAAGGCGGAGTGAATTGAGTAGGCTTAAGAAAGACCAGGATGTCGGCTTAATGAATTCGGGCAAGGATGAGTTTGCCGGCCCCAACGAAGAATTGTTGGAGGACGCAATCTCGATCGAAGATATTGATGACGTACTGCTCAAGCTGCAGACGGCGGGCATCGTCGGAACGGAATCTGACGAACCGCTGATTGAGCAGGATTCATCGGTCAGCGCCTCTTCCGAAGACGGCGATGAACCGTTGGCTGAGGACGTAGAACTGGATCTATCGGCCGGAGCTCTCGATAAGACATCGGACCCGGTACGAGTTTACATGCGCGAGATGGGAATCGTTCCCCTTCTCAAGCGTGAGCAGGAGGTGGCGATCGCGAAGCGGATTGAGTGGGGTCAAAAGCGCGCTCATAAAGCCATCGCTCGATCTCCAATCGCTGTGGTAGCCCTGCTTCAAATTGGCAGTGAGCTCGAAGCGGGCAACTTGAACATCCGCGACATCGTCACCTTTTCAGATCAGATGGAAGCTGACGAGCACGAAGATCGCAGTGAAGAATATTTGCAGTGGACAATCGAAGGGATTCAAAACATCCGCAAACTCTACAAGCGGGGCCTGAAAGAACTGGCAGCCATGCGTGCGGAGCAGAAACTGGCGCACGGCCGGGGTGCGAAAAAGACCTCAAAGAAGTTGCTGCGCTGCAAGCGCAAGCTTTCGCGAACGCGCATCGAGATTGTTTCCGAAATGGCTGGCTTGCATCTTAAGGAAGCGACCCGCCAACGATTGATCGAGGCGATTAATGTGCGGCACAAAGAAGTGCGCACGTTGGAAAGAGAGATCGAGACCTACACAGAAAAACTTGGCAAGAAACGAATCAAGGCCGACGAGAAGAAGGAATTCAAACGCCATGTAACCGCGGCGCGCCGTCGCTTGAAGGAAATTGAAGCCGAACACTTCGTATCACCGCTGGAAATCAAGCGCTCATACCAGATGATTGTGGCTGGGGAAGCCCAGGCGGCCCAGGCCAAGCACGAACTGACTGAGGCCAACTTGCGTCTGGTCGTCTCAATTGCCAAGAAGTATCAAAATCGCGGGCTGCAGTTCCTGGATCTCATTCAGGAAGGCAACCTGGGATTGATGAAGGGTGTGGACAAGTTTGACTGGCGCCGGGGGTACAAGTTTTCAACTTATGCAACCTGGTGGATTCGCCAGGCCATCACGCGCGCAATTGCGGACCAGGCAAGAACCATCCGCATCCCTGTGCACATGATTGAAGTCATCAACAAACTGAAGAACACTTCCCGCGAACTGGTACGCGATCTGGGACGCGAACCGACAACGGAAGAGATCGCCAAGCGCATGGATACCTCCGTAGAGAAGGTACGCAAGGCGTTTAAGTTAATGCAGGATCCGATCTCGCTGGAAACACCCATCGGCGAAAGCGGCGACTCGCAACTCGGGGATTTGATCGAAGATAAATCAACCGAAAGCCCCGCCGCGCGCGTCATTACTTCCAACCTCCGCGAGATCACCGGCGACGTATTGCAAACACTCAGCCCGCGCGAGGAAAGAGTGATACGTTTACGTTTCGGACTCGATAATGAGGGGCACGAACGTACCCTTGAAGAAGTAGGTCAGAACTTCAATGTCACTCGCGAACGCATCCGCCAAATCGAAGCGAAGGCGTTGCGAAAATTACGTCATCCTTCGCGAGCGAGAGTGCTCAAGAACTTTATTGAAAGCGAAGCACGCTAAGCAATAGGTTGGCAGGCAACCCCTGGTAATAAAGGGCCACGTGCTTGAACCACGTGGCCCTTTTCATGTGCGGATTCGGTTTTCAGCGAGTCTAGCCCTGCGGCTTTTATTGTTCCACGGACTCAGATCGCTCCATGCCGCGGAGCCGACCGTCTATCTTTGGATACGCGCGGAACCGCCCGTCGCGAGGGTCCGGACTTCCTCAAGCGAGGCCATGGTTGTGTCGCCCGGATAGGTTGTCAACAAAGCTCCGTGCGCCCAGCCCAGCTTCAGGGCTGCCGCCGGCAACTCGCCTTCGAGCAGGCCATAAAAGAAGCCGGCAGCAAATCCATCGCCACCGCCGACACGATCGAACACGTCCAGTTCCGCCGTCGGCGAGACATAAGTCTTACCGTTGACCCAGGCCACCGCAGCCCAACTGTGCCGGTTGGTCGAGTGCACTTCTCGCAGCGTTGTAGCAAAAATTTTGACCTGCGGATATCTTGCTGCCACTTCAGCAATCATTGCCAGGAAGGTGCCCGGATCAAGCCCTGAACGGGAGGTTATCTCCGGGCCCTTGATGCCGAGGCTCTTTTGCAGATCCTCTTCGTTCCCGACCAGGACATCCACATTCTCAATAATGCGCGCAATTACAGCGACCGCCCGGCTGGCGCCGCCGGAAATGTTCCACAGTTTTTCGCGAAAGTTTAGATCGAACGAGGTCACGGCGCCGGCGGCTTTGGCTGCCTTCATAGCAGCGATGATTACCTCAGCCGTTGTCTCCGAAAGCGAGGCGAAAATGCCCCCACTATGAAACCAACGTACGCCTCTCGCAAAGATTTCGTCCCATTCAAAATCTTCCGGTTTAAGTTGTGCCGCTGCTTCGTTGGCGCGATTGTAAAAGACCACTGGCGGGCGTACGCCATAGCCTCGATCACTGTACACAGTTGCGATATTTGGTCCATTGACACCGTTGTGCCGGTACCATTTGAAGAAAGGCTTCACTCCCATGGCCCGCACTCGCTCGGCAACCAACTCACCGACCGGGTAATCGACCATGGCGCTGGCAATGGCGGTCCGCAGGCGAAAACAGTCCGCCAGATTCGCAGCTACGTTAAACTCTCCCCCGCTCACATGGATTTCGCACTGCCGCGCTTTGCGAAATGGAAGGATGCCTGAATCAAGTCGTTGGACCAGCGCGCCAAGCGCCAAAAAGTCCAATTCGCCACCGGGCAAAATCTGAAGACCGTTGTCCATTCGTCCCTTTCCTCGGCCGTGAAGACCCAGGCATTGCGGCGCTTTATATGCGAACCGCTACCCGGTAGGCAAGCGAATTTCACGTGTGCCAGCCGCATCGATGCTATCACAAGCTTAGCGTGGCGTTCTTCTGGCATTGAGAATGTGTCTGGACTGGAATATGTTGTAGAGTGCAATAACTCATTTTATCAAGGCGAGCCTCAGACTTGCTGCAAGGTTGGAACAGGCGATGGACAAACAAAAACTCCGCGAACAACTTCAGGAACTACACAACGAATTGCAACAGGCTGAATCTCTCGACACCGGCGAACGCGAGATGTTGAAACAGCTGGCCAGAGAAGTGCAGGAAGTGCTCCACGAGGACGGCGAGCAGAAACAATCATACGAGACCCTTGGTGAACGGCTGCGAGAGGCTGTAGCGCAGTTCGAGGCTTCCCATCCCCAGGCGACGATGCTCATGCGGGAGATAATCGATCAGTTGGCCTATATGGGTATCTGATAACGCATGATTTTATCTCTGTGAGGCGTGATGAGTTGCTTCGCTCCGGATTGCTCGTGCAACTCAGCTCGCCAACATTAGTTTTCACCGATGACTGACCGTCCACTGAAACCCAATAGGTTAGTTTCTGGTGCCAATATTTTTTCGCGCTTAGCCGCAGGTTTTGTGATGGCAGTGGGCACGCTCGTGCTGCTCGGCTGGCTGTTTGATCTCAACCAGTTGAAGAGCGTCTATGCCGGCATAACCATGAAGGCTAATGCAGCCCTCTCATTGCTGCTGGCGGGCATTTCACTCCTGCTGCTCGCTTCGAACAAGGAACACAGGCTGGCACGCAGGATCGGACAAGTGTCCGCTGCCCTTGTAACCGCTTTTGGGGTACTTACCCTGAGCGAGCACTTCGCCGGCTGGAATCTTGGCATTGACCAGTTCCTTTTCGCCGAGGCTCCAGGCGCGCTGGCCACGTCCAGCCCGGGGCGAATGGGTTTACCGGCCTCGTCGTGCTTTGCGATGTGCGGCCCCGCCCTCCTCTTACTATATCGACGGCAGGCCGAGACATTCGCCCAGGTGCTGGCGATCTTCGTAGGGTTGTGGGCTCTGCTGGCTATCGTGGGCTACGCCTATCAAGCCGAGGAACTCTATGGCATAGCTCGCTATTCCGGCATCGCCCTCCACACCGCGGTAGCCCTTTTCGTGCTCAGTCTGGGTATTCTGGCAGCCAACCCCAAGCGGGGACTCACCGCAATCATTTGCGACGAAGGGCTTGGCGGAATGACGGCACGCAGACTCCTATTCACTGCCATTACCGTGCCTTTTCTCCTCGGCTGGTTGCGCATCTCACTGCAACGCGCCGGCTTTGTCGATCTTGGTTTTGGTACCGCCCTCTTAGTCGTCGGGCTAATCGTCATATTGGCTGCCGTCGCCTGGCAGGGTGCGCAGCGGGTCCGATACCTGCTTGCGCAGCAGGCGGCTGAAATCGACGAGCGCAAGCGCGCGGAAGAGAGATTGCGGGAATCGCAGCGACAATATGAAGCACTGGTCCAGGCCTCGGCGCAGATTGTTTGGGAGATGAATGCCAAAGGCGAACTGGAAGTGGATTCATCCACCTGGCGGGAATTTACCGGACAAACCAGCGAGGAATCGAAGGACTTCGGCTGGCTCGACGCTCTGCATCCAGACGACCGCGAACGCGTTGAAAGCGAATGGCGGCGGGCAATGTCAATGAAAAAAGGTATTGAAATTGAGTATCGACTGCGGCACCAGAGCGGCGAATGGCGCTGGACCACCGCGCGTGCTACTCCCATGTTTGATGCTGCCGGTTCGGTGCAAAAGTGGGTGGGGATGAATGCTGACATCACCGACCGTCACAAAGCTGAAGAGGAACGCGAGCGCCTGCTGCGGCAGGAAAAATCACTGCGTGCCGACGCTGAACAAGCCGCACGCCTTAAGGACGAGTTTCTCGCTACCGTCTCACACGAGTTGCGCACCCCGCTTAACGCGATCCTGGGCTGGGCGGCGATGCTGCGGAGCGGCAAGCTCGACGGAGGCAACGCGGTTCGGGCCTTCGAAGTAATAGAACGCAACGCGAAATTGCAGGCGCAACTGGTCGAAGATTTGCTCGACATATCGCGCATCATCTCCGGCAAGGTACGACTTGATGTGAAACCAATCGCGCTTGTGCCGGCAGTAAAAGCAGCTATGGATTCGCTTCAGCCGGCTGCGGACGCCAAGGCAATCCAGTTGGAGATGATCGACGATTTTGCCGGAGAGGAAGTCGAAGCGGACGAGGCGCGTCTACAGCAGGTGATTTGGAATTTGCTCTCCAACAGCGTCAAGTTCACGCCAAACGGTGGACGGGTCATGGTCAAAATTGATCGCCATGATGCGATGGGCCAGATCACGGTAACCGACAACGGTGAAGGTATCAGCGCAGATTTCATGCCGTCTATTTTTGACAGGTTCAAGCAAGCTGACGGATCGATCACGCGAAAGCATGGCGGCATGGGACTGGGCCTGGCCATTGCGCGTCATTTAATGGAAATGCATGGTGGGACGATAGAGGCTGCCAGCCCGGGCCTGGAACAGGGAGCCACCTTCAAGATCCGTCTGCCGCTCGCGGCAGTAAGGAGGAGAGCACCGGCGCCGGCTGATTCTGCAAAAACAGCGCCACCTCTCCGGACCCCGAGCAGTATGAATTTGGCTAGCCTTCACGGGATCCGAGTACTGATAGTTGATGATGAGATTGACGCGCGCGAGTTGCTACGAGCGGTGCTTGAGGGGTTGGGGGCCGACGTTACCATGGCCCTATCCGCAAAAGATGCTCTCGAAGTCCTCAGCTCCTGGAAGCCGGACTTATTGGTAAGTGATATTGGAATGCCGGAAGGGGATGGGTACTCGTTGATTGAAAGCGTCAGAAGGTTGCCCGCTGCGGAGGGCGGGGACATTCCCGCGATTGCTTTAACCGGTTATGTCAGGGTCGAAGAAAGAATGCGAGCGTTGGCGGCCGGCTATCAGATGTTCGTCCCCAAACCCATCGAGGTTGCTGAACTAGCGGCGCTAATTGCCAGCTTGATGGAGCGAGCCGACCAACCGCCGGCTGGAAGCCGTAAATCTTACCTCGCTTGAAGGATCTGCCACCTGCCGCTGCCCTCCTCACTTGGTCCCGGCAACGCGTCCGCGATCACTTCTTGCCTGGTTTACAGGAACGAGGCCGGCTCACCCGGCACTTTTCGCACCGGCAGCCCAACGGCTTAATTATCTGATCGTAGTATTCCTCGCCGTAGTCATAAGTAATCTCCTCTCCAGCGCGAATCTTCCGCTTCGACCAAATCCAAACCCTTCGTCCGGAAACAAACGCTGCGGCGTTTGGCTTGCAGGAGTGGTTGGCGTAGCGAGCGATGTTACTACGGGGGCTCCCATCAATTGACCATTTTGTGTTTACCCCAAAAAAATACTTCCCCGACCTTTTTTCAACTTCTTCATTCGGGATTAGGGGACCGGTGTATTCGATAATGCGCTTACCCCTGGGAATCTCTGTGAGCGCAAACAATCCCAGACCGGTCTGGCTGCGTTTAATTTTATAGACAGGTTTCATTTATTTGCTGAAGTGTTGCTGCTGGGTCAGCGTTACAAGACGTGCTCGCCTTGAGGGATTATTTCGAATCCTGAAGTAAGGTGGGCTTTTCGCGTAGTGACCCAGCTCGACTGGAGAGCTGGGATGAGCGGCTCCCTTGAAATGTTTGGCCCCTTTGTTTTTTTATTCTTGACAGCCTTGCGCACTACTTCCCAAAGCAATACAGAGCGCTGCGGGTCCTGATGTAGATGTGCCCGTCGGCAATGGCGGGGGTGGCATAGCACTCATCGTCCAACTCGTTGACCGCCAGTATTTCCCACTCGCCGGCGGCTTTCACTACCGACACCGCTCCCGCTTCTCCGATTAGAAACACTTTATCGTCGGCCGCAACGGGTGACGAAAAATATTTGTCGATGGCGCCGCGAAGACGTCCCTGCTTGATCACTTTGCCGGTTGCCGGATCGAAGGAGATGAGAATCCCGCTGTCATTGATCATGAACAGTACGCCTTTATAGAGCAAGGTCGAAGGGACCTGGGGCACGGGTTTCTGATAATGCCAACGAACTGCAGTAGCTGTTTGATCTCCCTGTCCCCCAAGCTTAATTGACAGTAGACCATTCTCTGAAGCCATCATCGCCCGAAACACTTCCCAGTCTTTCTCGTTCAGTTTCTCATCACGGTCAGTATCAAAGGCTTCAAATGCGTCAACCAGCATCTTATCCATCGCCTCGGTTCCCACGACTTCTGTTTTTGCGATTTGATGGTCATTGTCTTTGTCATACCGGGCCAGTCCTGCCTCAAATCCAATCGTCTTCACCTGCTGTCCCGGTTGATTGGTGGGAAACCCCCAGCCGTTGATGTAAAGATACTCAGCATCATAGCTGGCAATCGATTTCATCTCGCACGCCAGACCGCGGACCCACCAGACGCGCTTACCGTCGGCCACAGAGTACGCGGAGAGCTGGAATGATTCGGGGATGACGATCTGCTTCGGCCCCTGCGGCGGTTGATAAATGATTGGCGTTGAATAGCCAGAGATAACTACCGGGCGATCCACCTTCCAGCGCACCCGTCCGCTGTTCTTATCTACCGCGATTAGATATGAACTCGGGCTGTCCTGGTCAACCGGCAGGATTACTTTATCGTCAACCAGAATTGGCGAAGCCCCGAAGCCATAGAACATGTTGAAGGGTCCCAGTGGCAGCTGCCATCGCTCTTTACCGGTTCTGTCAAAAGACATCAGTCCAAAGTCCTGAAAGAAGACATAAACATTCGAGCCGTCCGTGACTGGGCTGGGAGACGCCGGCCCATTAACCAACTGCAAGCGACCAAGGCGCAAGCGCGGCACTTCGCGTTGCCACAGCAGCTTCCCTGTTTGCCGATCCAGACAGATGACCAGTAGTTTGTATTTTTCTTTGTCCTGGGTATGCGCAGTGACAAAGATGCGATCGCGAGTTAGCACCGGGGAAGAATGGCCGGCGGGAATTGGAGTCTTCCAAACAACGTTCTTGTGCGGGCCGAATTCAACGGGGAGCCCGGTACTAGCCGAGACACCGCTCCCGTTTGGCCCGCGAAATTGTGACCAGTCTTCGGTTACAACCTTGCCTCGCAGTTTGCGCGACGCGAGCGAGGGGAGGGTCGACGCCGTCGACGCGAGTACCAGGGCAACCACCAGGAAAGTTATTTTGGACATTGTTTTGCAAGATCAGTGAGCTTAGAGCTCATCCAGCCAACTAGTTTTTAGATTTGAAGCGCTGCGTGATTCTAAATGATGGGGATTGGAAAGAAAATGCTGGACTGGCCAGCCTCGCAATTAGGTCCCACATTTTTCGCAGGTTGAACTTAAGCAATGGCGAGCCTGAAGTCGCATTCACTTCTGCATCTTCCCGCTCGAGATGAAGCGCCATCGTTTAGCTTTGCTGCACCCCCTGCTGTAGTTGTCGATATGCAGCCGCGGCATCATACCCGGCAACACGGAGGAATATGAAATCACTGACGCCCTGGCCGAACTCCCGCGCATTTCCGAAGGACAGGAGTCTTCCGTCACCGTGCCAAAGTCTTCAATTACCCGGGGCCGGCCGTTTCGAAATTCGAGCAGCGCCGCCATCTCGGTGAGTATGCCCTGATGCATGTCGCCGCTGGCCATTACCAGCTCGTCGATGCCGTCGGCGTTAAGATCCGTCTTACGCTCAATGCTGCTTCTAAAATCCAGATCCAAATCGGCGACCAGACGCTGCCCGGAAAAGATCGCAATCCGCTTCGTCCCGAAGTTATCGGCATGCGAAGCGTTACACTCGCTGACAGAAATAACGTAAGCCGTTTGCACCTGCCCGGCGGCGGTAAAACTGCCGGTTGCCATGTCCACTATGGCCGGCACCATCTGTCCGGCAGCACGAGCCGCCTTTAAGGGGTCAGCGCTGCTGTCCCCAATCAAGTCCGGGTTGCATTGGCTTTCGTCACTCAGATATCGCCGGAACACTTTCGCCAGCACAGACTTCTGCGTAGCCAGGGGAATCTTCGGAGTCGGACGCGCTCGGTCGCTCCGGAAGTCAATGAGTATTTCCCTGGGATTTTGCGGCGTCGAGAGACTTGGCTTTTGGGCGAGCCCGGTACAGCAAAGGGCCAGCGTAACCAAAACGAGACCAATTATTTTCATAGTTTGGCTCCGAATGTTCTTGAATTGCGGGGATTGTGAACCGCACGACCACCAAAGGCAAGCGTGAGAGGTTCCCGGGCGAAGAAGTTTCGGTTTGTGTTTACGAGTCGACGGAGCACTCCGGCGTTCGCAGCCCAAATCTCGGCGTCATCATTTCCTGCCTGCAGAAACCGGCAGCAGCCACCGCGACCGCGGCGCCTCCTTTGTTAGCCAATGAAGAGCGAGCTATTTCATCCCAGATTCATGAGCCGGACGCATGCGCACTATTTCGACGGAACACGGCGCGTGGTGGACCACACTACTTGATACCGAACCCAGGAGTAGGCGGTTCCAGGTCCCCAGCCCGCGCGAGCCGATGACGATCAGATCTGCCTCCCATCTCTCAGCTTCCTCGGCGATCACTCGTCTGGGCGAGCCCGGGATGATCTCACTGCTGACCTTTAGCGACGTTGCTGTGTTCAATTTCGAAAGAGCGGCCTCAATTACGGCCTGGGCTCCGTCGCGAACGGCGCGCTCCAATTCTGCAAGGTAGGCAGGGGTTACAGCCCAGTCCTCCATGCCAGGCAACAGCGGGATCTCTACCGCGTTAATAATTTTGACTTCAGTTGGTGGGGGCCAGGGTCGGCGAGCGACTTCTTCAATGGCTGCATCACTGTAAGTTGAGCCATCGACTGCCAAGAGGATTTTCATTGCTTTCTCCGTCGACGCTCCGGTTTTGAAATATAACTCGCGTCCAACCGTCCTACTTCACGAAGTCAATCCGAAGGCCTGCAACCAACCTTCGCATCAGGCGTGCCAGTGAGTCTGGAGAGACTCTAAGGCGATTGCTGCTTATCTTCGCGAGAAGTTGCGCAGTTTCACACATTGGATTTGCATTTTGACCCAGCGGGCAGCGAGAACGCGCGCTGCGGAACTCATCAGGCTACAGCCCTCCGCCACGCCACAGAGCATCAGGTCTTGGGCGCGGCCTCCCTGGGCAGCAGATTTCCCGCCTCATGAATGGCCCGATCCGTGTCAGTGAGATAGAGAATAATGGTGCCCATCACGAAAAAGACGATTAGCGACAGCAGGGCCTGGCGGTAGGAATTTGTGGCGGCAGCTATAGCCCCGAACGCAAGTGGACCCAGCCAGGAAACGCCACGATCTGAAAGCTCATAGATACTGAAGAACGATGCCTCTCTTCCTTTTGGAATCATCAGGGAAAAGAGCGATCGCGAAAGAGCCTGCGAGCCGCCCAGTACCAGCGCGATTAGCACCCCCATGCCCCACGCTTCGCTGCGGGTATGAAGGAAGCCATATCCGTAGATGACGACAATATTCCATAACAGCAGGGAGATGAGAATTGCCGTCTTGGTACTTATGACTCGCGCCAGACGCTCAAAAAATAAAGCGCCAGCGATGGCCACAAACTGCACGAGGAGAAAGACACCCAGCAGGAAAGATTGATCGGTAGCCATACCGCGCGCGATGAAGAGTTCCTGCGCAAGGAAAACCGAAGCCATGCTGATTACGGTCTGAATACCGTTGTTGTAACAAAGATAAGCAATAACATACCTCAGAGTATTGGGCAGCTGAGCCAGCTCGGTAAAGGTGCGAATGATTCCGGCAAAGCCAATTCTCAGGTAACCCTCTCCCACTGGCAGCGATTGCGCGCTGGCCCGCGTCCTGAGCGTCGCAAACGTAATGAGCGCGAACGCTCCCCACCACAAGCCTGCTGACAGGATCGAAAGTCTCACTGCCAGGTGCGAGCTCAGTCCCAAGCGAGGCGCTTCTCTCAGCAGCAGAAAATTTAGTCCCAGCAGGAGACCGCCTCCGAGATAGCCGTAGGCAAAACCCCGGCTCGACACCCTATCGCGTTGGTCCTCTGTAACGATTTCTCCGAGGAATCCGTTATAGAAGGCATTTGACGCCGAGAACGCCACCGTGGCAATGATAAAAAGAAGGCCGCCAATCAAATAGCGTGAGCCGGTGACAAAAAACATCAGACAGTTCGCTGCTACTGCAACATAGCAGAACAAAGCCATCAGCTTCTTCTTAAGATTTGAATAATCGGCAATTGCGCCAAGCGTCGGCAGGATAAGAATCTGCAGCAGCACCGAGAAAGAGACACAAATGGGGAAGAATGATTTGGCCGTTACCAAAACTGCCGGACCAACCCTTAGCACCACGCCGTTTTGGCCAACCACTTGCTGGATGAGTTCGGTCAAGTACGGTCCATAGAGCGTGCTGACGACCGTGGTATAGAATGCGGAGTTTGCCCAGTCATACATTTCCCAGCCAAAAATTTCCCGCGGATTATTCTTCGGGAAAAGTTTGGTTATTCCGGGCGCTGGGGATACACCCGGTTGGGTCAGGTTGGTTACCATGCTTGAGCCTTGACGATTCACGCCCGGATCTCAATCCCCGCAGACGGAACCAGCTACTGACAACACGGCCTTCCACCCCGCAGTCTCCCCGCAGGGAAGGCCCGGGCCCGCGCGATACTCTCCCCAATTGCCTCGGCGAAGTCTCACGCACTAGTCGCGGACCAGTCTTAAGGTGCGCACCCGCTGTTGGCAGCGCACCAGGCGAAGATTGCCCCTCGTGAACTAAGGTGCAGGAAAACGCCCGCACTCAACGGCGTCTGACAAAAAACCCGCCGAGGAATCCAAGAGTGAACCCGACACCTAAGGCCACGGCCACCGACTGCCAGGGATTATGTTTGATGTAATATCTCGATTCATCCAAATAGTCTTCACCGGCTTCGTAGCCGCGCCTGATAGCCCTCTGTGCCTTGCGCTTGCCAATCTCCACCAGATCTTCAGCCAGCATTTTTCCTTCCGCCGCCTTGGCGGTCAGCTCAGCCAGCCTGACTGCGGTTCCTTTGCCATTTTCAACTGTTGTGGTTTGCATTTTTTTCTCCTTTGACTCGATGCTTGACCCTGCGCTGTGAATTCTCTACTGCGGGCATTCCGCATTGCTGTGCGTCACGAACGAGCTGAATCTTTGTTGATATTCAGTCGAGGTGACGAATGAACAGACCATCGCGTGCTGTTTCGGCACGTCCCGCAATGGGGCGCTGTTGACCTGCCCCAGCCAGAACAGGAAGCCGCCAATGTCTGAGTCACGACGCAGATAACCGAAGTACTGTGTCGCGACGAACGCCCGGTTATATTCGGCGTCAATGAAGGCGCGATTGTTTATCGGATTTGCCTGTGCGTTGTCATCAGCCAGGCGATAGAGCACCGCGCCGCGCCCCGCAGTACCGCCGCCAGCCTGATTGTAAAGGTCGATCAGCGCCGCCCTCTGAGAGTTCAGATCGACGCCCAGATCATTTCTGATTGTTGCCAGTAACGCATCAACGAAGCCTGGTCCAGTCAACGAAACTGGGTACTTGTTCGTGAACTCGCCCCGCTGTACAAAGGCGCTGGCGAAAGACAATTGTCCCTGCGCCAGGTTCGCGCCACCCACCACGCGCGCGCGATCGAAGGCAAACTTCAAATAGCTCGGCAGCTTATTCGCCTCCGCAGGGTTGGATTGATCAGGATTCGGGAAGGGTTGATTATTGCCGAAGGCAGCACGGTAGACGCGGAAAACGTAGGAGCCCGTCTGTTGAAATTCCAGTTCGTAGTAGAACGCATTCGACACATCTACCCGCTTATTGTGAATACAGGTTGTATCCAAACCACACTGGGTAACTTGCTGCGCCCAGTAATCCCACCCTCCCTGGTCGGGATAGCGATTAAGAAAATCGTAATAGTGTTGCTGGACGAAGAAACGTGCCTCATCCAGTGGATTGCCGCTGGGCGGCTGGGTGTCGTTGTCATTGATCACGAGCACTGCTGTGCTCGGTGTTCCCAACCGATAGCCGGTTGATGGATTGCTCAGATTGATGCTCAGACTTCTGCTGCCGTCCATGTAGGTATTGTCCACCAACAGCAACGGGAAACTCTTGCTCGTCTCGCCGGGCGCAAAATTGAGCGAACCAGAAGCGATAATGTAGTCGCGCTTTTGTCTGGCGGAGCCGTCACTGGTTGCGTAGTCAACCGACCCGGAAAGAGAGAGATCCCCCGAGCGCGTCACGCTCACCATGGTTCGGCCGTCGCTTTCGCTGGCGTAATAATTCCAACCGGAACACTGGAAGGTATTGGACCGAACGATTACGAAGGGCGAGAGCGTGTTGACCTGGCCGCACAGGGAGCTCGTTGCCGGATCGGAACTGCGGTTAGCGACCTCCTCCCAGCTGGTACTCCCGCCGCTCACTATCCCATGCAGAATTGTCATCTGGTCCAGTGTTGCAGCGCTCGTAATGGACGGCAGGTGGAAACAAACGTTAACGGGTGTGCTGTAAGCGGCTGACGTGCTGAGGTCCTGGGCCAGGCTGTCGGCAGTGAAGCTGTAGCTGTTGGGCAAAGAGCCCAGCAGGTTGGGATCAATTGGATGTTCGACGAAGCTGCCCACGCCAGGGGCATTGCCGAAGGTTAGCGTGACATCGCCGACTGCAAAAGAATTCGTTGCCGTCGACTTGCACTTGCCCGCACTGCCAGCGTCGTAGATCCCTTGTACCTCGGATGGTGAAAGCGCGCGGTCGAACACTTCTGCTTCGTCGATCAGGCCGTTAAAGAACCGTGGCCCCCAGAAAGGCTGATTGCCGATTTGAAGCGGTTGTCCACTGGGGCTGCGTGTAAGCAAAGTCGGGTTGCTGGCTTCGAGGTTGCCGTTCACATACATCTTCAAACCGATCATGGCATCCCAGGTTGCCGCGACGTGATACCACACACCGGGCTGAATCTCTGTTCTCGACCCGACGCTTGTACCGGCGGCAATATAAAAGCGGAACCTGTTGTCCGGGTCGGCTTGTAAATCAAAATCGGTACCAGCTCCTCCCTTGCCTATGATCTCCATGATATGACCGGCGTCCGAAGGTATCTGGTTAAAGTAAACCCAGGCGTCCTGACTGCCGGCTGTAGTTGGATCGAGGGCGGCGCTGTTGGCGGCTTGCACAAAAGCGCCCGCGCCATTAAAAGCGAATGCCTGCCCAACCACGCCCGGGGCATACACCACTCCACCTTGCAACGTGCCGTTGTTACCGCTCTTGATATCGTTGGGGTTGCCATCGCCCGGCCACCAACCCACCAGATTTGCCGGCGCCAAGGTGCATGAGTGTTTACATTTTCCCGCTAAGTCAACTCGGGCGAGCGCGGAAATTTCAGCGTCTGAGAGCACTCGGCCGTAAACAGAAAGCTCGTCGATGCGCCCGGCAAACGCTCCGGTGCCATTGCCGCTGATACCGATCCTCGCCTGTCCGGTTGCACGTGGAGAGCCGCCGCTGTCAAACGCGCCCTGATGACTCGCCGCAACGTTGGCGCCGTTGAGAAAGAATTTTATCTTATTATCCGCGCCGAGATTTCCATCGTAAGTCATTACCACGTGTTGCCAATTCCCTGCGCTGACCGGTGAGTTGGCGGTGATGTACTGGGTCCTGCCGTCCGCAACGTTGACAACTGTCCCCTGCAACGCGCCGCCAGCGAGTGAAAAGTAGTAGCTGAACAAACCGGCGCCATCATCCCTGGAGAGGATTATCGGATTGTTATTGAGGTTATTCGGACGGATCCAGCCTTCTATCGTGAAGGTAGAAGGCAGAGCCACATCACCGACATTGACGAGTTGATTAGAGCCGTCAAGACTGAATGCCTGGCCCGTCTTGCCGCCCGCATAGGCGGCGCCGTTTTGCAGCGTGCCGGGATGGCCCTGACCAGAGATGTCATCGGCGTTGCCATCACCGCTCCACCAACCGAGCATGTCAGTCGGCGCCGGTGTGCAAATCGGCTTGCATTTGCCAATCCTGCCGGCATTGTAGATTGCCTGAATCTCGGTTGGCGCAAGTGCCCGGTTGAATATCTCTACCTCGTCAAGTGTGCCGCTCAGGAAACCGTTGAA
>Ga0209798_10000089_pt1 | contig 48131 bp, 41 predicted proteins | sample DOMMetBare3Fresh_FD_187475 | JGI IMG/M metagenome (GOLD analysis project Ga0209798, IMG submission 187475) | Wetland sediment microbial communities from St. Louis River estuary, USA, under dissolved organic matter induced mercury methylation -... | ecosystem: Environmental > Aquatic >...
TTTTACCGGCGAAGAAGAGCAGATGCAGCGCACCAATTATCCCGATTTCATGGCCCATAAGCGTGAACATGAAACGTTGGTCGAACAGGCTCTGGGACTCAAAAGAAAGTTTGACAACGGTGAAACGCTCCCGGCACAGGGTGTCATTGAATTCCTGCAAAGCTGGCTGATTAATCACATTATTGGCGTTGATCAGAAATACGGAGCACATTTGAATAAGAATGGCATCTGCTAGCAAATCGCTGTATGCTGCTTAAAAACAAAAAAGCCACACCCCTGACAGGATGTGGCTCTTAGAAAAGTATCAGACCATAATCCGGCACTCCCGTCACAAAACTGCCACTCTCACGCTTCGTTGCAGACATACTCATTTTTCAGCCTCTTGCGCTGAACCCACCCCAAGCATTGTTAAAAAACAAGAGCATCCCTCCTATTGTTGATACACTCGCAAAAGCCCACTACCTAGGGGAGGCAATTTTCGAAACCTATTGAGGCTCAGGACATTAACGCTGACGGACGCATGACAGTTGCACACTTGTACTAATGCCACAGCGCAGCATTAGTACATATTTATTTGACTAACGTCTTAATAATTGACATGCAAATTGAATAGGGTTAATAAATTTAGAAACATTTATGGACAGTTGTAAAGGCATTCTACGGAGCTGAGAATTTCAGCCAGGGATGTTTGCAGAGCTTTGGCGAGTTGGAAGATGATGACCAGGGATGGTTGCTTGACGCCGCATTCGAGTTGGGAGATGAACGAACGATCAAGGTCGCTATCACAGGAGATTTTCTCCTGTGATAGCCGCCGTTCTGTATGGAGTTGCTTGATAAAATGTCGAGAATTGCCTTAAAAAACTGAAATGTCTTTGGACTGTGACTCCAATATTCCGAAGATGAGAGCAGCCCTCGAAACCATACTCTCGACTTTAAACAATATTCCTTACGAAGAACAGGGTTGGAATGTATTTAAAAACATTGAGGAAACGGCAAGTTTTGGACTTGCTTTATAAGACAGGCGATAAAAATACAAAAACTGGACTCTATCATGAAAAAAATATTATTTGTCTTACTAGCAGTATTCACCCTTCATTTTACTCACTTCAATTCCCAAGCAAATGCTGCTGATCCTCGTTTTGTCGATCTTAATAATGGCACAATGTATGACAAGGTAAGCAAATTGATATGGCTTAAAAATGCTATGTGCTATGGACTACAGAACTGGCCTACTGCCATGCAGTCTGCTAGCAGTCTAGCAAGTGGTCAGTGTGGGCTCTCTGACGACACAGCTGCGGGTGACTGGCATTTACCAAGCATTGAGGAACTTCGTATTTTTGTTGATGCAGGATATAGAAGTAGTACGCTTAATGCCGCTGGTTTTGCCGGCATACCTCAAGATGCTTATCTTTATTGGTCATCTAGCCCAGGTGCAAATCCCTCATTTGATGCATGGGCTGTATATATGTACTATGGTGGTGTAGGAGTAAGCCCTAAATCAATTAATAACTATGTTTGGCCAATCCGAAATGGTACGTGGGTAGTTAGTTCTTTAAGTATTATAAAGCCTGATACAGGATCAGGAATAATAAGTAGCAACCCTGCTGGGATCAGTTGCGGCTCAAACTGTAACGCCAGTTTTATCTCTGGTCAAACGGTCACCCTCACTGCCACTCCTGACAGCGGTTTCGTGTTTGCCAGCTGGAGCGGCTGCGATTACTCTAACGGTAATCAGTGTACCGTGACTGTTAGTGGGGCAAAAAATGTTATTGCCACGTTTAATGTGCCCGACACTACGCCTCCAGCAGTGACCATTACCTCTACTCCACCCGAGAATTCAAACCAGGCATCTGGCAATATCGTCTTTACTGCCAACGAAAAAGCTACATTTGATTGCAAGATTGATGGTGGCACTTTTGCTCCATGCACAACACCATTCAGCTACAGCAATCTCTCAAATGGTCAGCATACTGTAACCATAAAAGCAACGGACATAGCAGGAAATGTCTCTGCGCCGATTACCCATACATGGACTGTCAACACAGCCCTTGCCGCAAGTTCGACTATCCTGTTGCCGCAAACAGGGCAAACGAAGTGCTTTGACACTGCCGGTGCGGAAATAAGCTGTGATGGAACCGGGCAGGATGGCGATATTCAAGCGGGAGTGCCGTGGCCTAATACGAGATTTACGGATAGTGGTGGGCAGACCATGACCGACAATCTAACCGGCCTGATATGGAGCAAAAATGCCAACCTGATTGCAACACGTGATCCGGCACATGATACAGACGTCTATGTTCAGGATGGCGCTGTCACTTGGCAGCACGCGCTTGATTATATTAAGAAGCTTAATTCTGAGAACTACCTGGGATACAATGACTGGCGTCTGCCGAATATTAACGAACAGGCTAGTATCATTAACAATCAACAGGCCGACCTGACTCTCTGGCTGGGCAATTCGCAAGGTTTTAGCAATGTCCCAACGACCAACTATAATGCATTTTGGTCATCGACCAGCGGATCTAACAGGTCAACTGCTCGAATAGTCAGCTCCCGGAACAGCCAGTTAAGCAACCTTGACAAGACCAGCTTCGCCTATGTCTGGCCTGTTCGTGGCCGTCAAACAGGTGTGTTGGCAATTCCCAGAACAGGTCAAACAGGCTGTTATAATGAGCTTGGAGCATCCAGAGCGTGCGCCGACACAGGTGAGGACGGAGAGCTACAAACTGGAACTGCCTGGCCAACATCCCGATTTACTGATAACAGTTTTGCCAACAACATCGATTTGACCATGAGCGATACATTAACCGGATTGATTTGGGCAAACGATGGCAATCTTGCTGTCCCTAAAAAAACCTGGCAGGATGCCTTAAGTTATGTTGCAACTCTCAATCAAAATAATTATCTGGGGTATAACGACTGGCGTCTGCCAAACCGTAACGAATTGGCAAGTTTGGTTGACGCTCAAGAAACCGTTCAGTCTGACTGGTTAAATGGCCAAGGCTTTAGCTTGATACAGTCATGTTGGAGCTGGTCATCCAGTTCCGTTGCCAGTAATGTAACTAATGCATATGACCTGGGTTTAGGTGATGGCAGCGTTGGAGTCTTGAACAAAGCATATAACGATTGTGTCTGGCCTGTCCGTGGCGGCTACATCGCCCCTCGCCTGAATATCACTAAAACCGGCGCCGGTTCCATCACCGCCTCCACCGGAACTCTGACGTGGGACACAAGTAATACCAAAGCCACCGCCTACTACGAAATGGGCGCCAACACCGTAGTCACCTTAACTGCTGCTCCGGGGACGGGACTTTCAACCATCTGGACCGGCTATGACTCCTTCAGTGGTAATACATGTGCCATCAGCATGAATATGAAGAAGATCATAACCGTAACTTTCTCCGACATCACCGCACCGTCTGCTCCCACCAACATCGAAGTCCAGGCTCCTGCAATTAAAGGCGAACTTACGATTACTTGGACCAAACCGGCTGATACCGATTTCAGCCATATTCACATCTACCGTTCCACCGCATCAGGAACACTCGGCACATTGATCGGCGACAACCTCAGCGGAATAAAGTTTGCCGACACCGGTCTCGCATCCCAGACCCGCTACTACTACACCGTGCACAGTGTTGATGCAGCTGGCAATGAATCGACCAACACCGCCCAGGTCTATGGCACCACCCTTGACGCCACCCCCCCCGGCGCGGCCACCGGCATCACCGTCAGCAACCCCAATACCGGCGGCAAGCTTGACCTCTTCTGGGTCAAGCCGAACGTCACTGACTTTGCCTCCATCACCATCTACCGCTCCACGGTCAGCGGAGAATTGGGCACTGCCATTGCCACAAACCAGACCGGTACAAGTTATGGCGACACCGCATTGATCAACGGTACACTCTACTACTACACCCTGCGCGCCTTTGACACCTCCGCTAACTACAGTGACAGCAGCCAGACAGGTGGTACAGCCCCAACCGCCCCTGACACGGTTGCCCCGGGCATAATCAACTGCACCGGCACCATCACCCAGCCAGCGCCTTTAACCGGAGATCGTCTTCAACTGAGCTGGAGCAACCCGACTGACCCTGACTATGCCCTCACCCGCATCTATGCCTCAACCGGAAGCGGACTCGGTGACAAGATCTACGAAGGAAGCGGCACCAGCTACCTCCACACCGGACTGACTGCCGGAACAACCTATAAATACACCTATCACTCTGTCGACAACGTCGGTAACGAAACAACCAACACCACAAGCTGTGACTACATGCCGCTAGACCAGGCAGCACCTGCCTGCCCGACCGAACTCAAAGCCACCCGTAACGGCGATAACAGCATCACCCTTACCTGGAACCGCTCTGCCTCAAGCGACATCTACCAGTACCAGGTATTTGCCAGCAACGGCATTGATCCGATCAGCTATGCCACACCGGCAACAACCATAACGCACCCGGTCGTCACCTGGACAAGCGGAGCCCTGACACCAGGCAACACTTATCAATTCGCCATCCGTCCGCTTGACAGCATACCGATCACCCCCAACATTGCCACCGGCTGCGGCATAATCAGCGCAACCATCCCGACAACAGCCCCGGCCTGCTCCGTATCAACAGGAATCAAAGTGCCCCAGACCGGCAAGAAACTGGGCGGCAATCGCACCACCATCATGGCAGAACTGGCAAGCGGCACTGAAATAGAGCTCGGCTCCGTAACCTTCCAGTACCGGGTCAGCAATCCGGTCAATCCGTGGATCAACATACCATCCACCGACAACATCACTTTCCCCAACCCTGACACCACCAAACCGTGGTTCATCCATTGGGACATCACCGGGCTGACCGACAACACCGATTATGACATCCGCTCGCTCGCCACCTGCACCAATGCCGCAACCGATGACAACCCGGGCTACATAACCGTTACCGTAAACAGAGCAAACTCTGACAGTGACGAACATGACAACGGTAATGGTGAACACGAAAAAACAGAAGTAACCGGTGGAGACGCAGACAGCCATATCGTAAAAGGAGATGGAGACGACAAACATGTCACCAGCCTCACTCTCCCTGCCGGGTCAACACCTGAAGGAACCAAAGTAACCGTCACCGAATCAAACCCGGTAACCAAAGCAGAACTGGTGCCGGCTGATCATCAAAACGGCGGAACCTTCCGTGAAATCAGCTTTGACGACGGTCGTCACACACTTGACAACGACAAGAAAGCCGACCTGGAAATACCATATAAGGATGACGACAACGATGGCATCGTAGACGGAACATCCATCAACGTCCATGACCTGCAAGTCTGCGATTTTGACAGCGCAAACAGCAAATGGAACTGCCTTGACTCAACCATCGACACCACAACAAAAACCATCAAGGCAAAAAGCAACAGTTTCAGCCTCTTTGGTCTGTTAGCGCCACCCAGGCCGATGGCAGCAGGATGGAACCTGGTATCCGTACCATTAACACCAAGCCCCGCATCACCTGCCAGCGTATTCGGAACAGGAGCATTCTTCTGGAACCCGACCACTGCCAGCTACCTGGGTGTATCAAGCGTAGCAGCAGGTAAAGCCTACTGGGTACGCGGCGGCTTCAGCACCATCAAAGCCACAGGCACAGAAACACCGGACGCAAGCTTCAGCATCCCGATACAGAAAGGGTGGAATCTGGTCGGCAACCCGTTCCGCTACAAAGTAAAAGTAAGTGATCTGCAGGTAAACAACGGCGCAACAACTCCTATCCTGACCGCTGAAAGCAATGGCCTGGTAGTCGGCACACTCTTCAACTACGTAAACGACGCCTACCAGATGTCCACCGCCCAGGACGGCGGAACCATGGATCCCTGGAAAGGGTACTGGATACTGTCCGACATCAACGGCACTCTGATCGTGCCCAATACACCGGCACACTAGGAGACAGTCATGAAAGCAACCAAACAGACAGCATTCATCATAGCAGCACTACTCTACACAACAACAGCACAAGCCGCTGACTGGAACCTTCCGATCAGCATCAGCTCCGGCAGCGCAAAAACAGGCGTCGTACTCGGCATCAGCCAGAACGCCACCAACGGCTTTGACGCAGGACTCGACTCACCAACACCCTTTACCGACGAACTGCTGAACGCCTACTTCAGTCATCCGGAATGGAACCAGGTATCAGCCGGAGCAGCCGTCACAGCATTCCACCGCGACATCAGAAATAGCATACCGCAGAACTTCAACCTGACCGTCAAGACATCACTCTCGCCGGCAACACTCACATGGGATAAAGCCCAGATACCGGCAACAGTACAGACAACCATCGACTGCAACGGCACGACACTCGACATGCAGAAAGTAGCAACTTGCACCTTCGTGCCAGCAACCCAGATAACCACCACAACCATCAGCATAACGGCGGGAGACACAACACCGCCATCGGCGCCTGCCAACCTATCGTACGCCATATCCGGTACAACCCTGCAGCTTGTCTGGGAAGCCGACCAGGAAACCGATCTGGCAGGCTACAAACTGCACCTGCTTGACGCACAGGGGAACACCACCCAGACTGTCAACCTCAAGAACGTCACCAACTACAACCTGATGAACATCCAGGCTGACGTCCCATACAGGATTGCGCTATCCGCTTACGACAAAACCGGCAATCAGAGTACCTATTCAACCGCAATAACCGCCATAAAAGTAACACCACAACCTGAACCGGTTCCGGCGCCTGTGCCGATTCCAACTCCAGCACCGGTTCCAGCTCCAGCTCCACAACCAGTGCCGACTATCAAAGCGAACGGTGATTTCAATGGTGACGGCGTGGTAAACAAAGGTGATCTGGAGCAGCTACTCAACGCCCTCAAGAACAAGCACCGGAACGTATCGGCTGCAGCGCTTGCCCGGGCGGACATGGACGGAGACGGCAAGCTGACCAAACATGATGCCGTACTGATCGAGAAGCTGATTGAAAGGCAGAAACACCGCAATGACAAAGATGACAGAAAAGAGAGAAGGGACTAACCGAATATGAAAACAAACCGTATAGCAGAAATACTTTCGCTTGCCCTGTTCATGACAATTGCTCTGCTCGGCGTCTGCTGGGGCCCCCCCGGGCCGCCGTCTGTGCCGGTCGGCAACGGAGAAACGATTGCCCTGACTACAATCGGTATAGCTGTTTATGGATACTGGAAGATGAGGAAGTAACATCAACAACACAACACTAACAACAAAACCCCTGCACCCAAGGACTCTTTTTGTAATACTCTTTGTCGGCACCGTCACTATAGCGACGGTGCTGGCGGCGTACCTGCCCGATCCGATCCTTGACAGATGGCTTAACGTCACCATCAATCTCACCAGTACACTTGCAAGCGTCTTTGGCATACCTGTTAAAATCAATGCTGATATTGTTACCATCAATGGTTTTGCTATGCGGGTTATACACCAGTGCACCGCATTCCATTACATTATCATCCTGTCTATTGCTATTATTCTGTATACCAGACATTCAATTCAGTATCGGCTTATCGGGTTGTTAGCAAGTACCGCTCTGATCATAATTCTGAATGCCATGCGCCTGGTAATAACTGGAATTGTAGGGAGCTATTTTTCATGGAATGTTTTTGTACTTGTTCACGACTATCTCTGGGTGGCTGCCTTTAGCTTACTGATACTCGGCATATGGATAGCATGGGTAGAGCAAAAGATTGCAGTAACGATTGCTGCAGTCAAAAAGGTAACTATTATTACCCTTGCCTGCAGTTGTGTGTACGGAATTTTGTATTTGACAATGCCGATATACGGCAAACTGATGGCACAGCTTGCGTCGCCACTATTCTCCGTGTTCACCAACAATTCTCAGTCTGAAATATTTTACCTTAATGGACGTATGATCTATATATCCTCGGAGCAAAACTTTACGGCAGATTTTGGTACCGATCTTATGGTAACAGCTCTGTATATCGGTTTGATCATATCAACAGGAAAAGGCATTACTACCATCCTTAAACATGGAATTATCGGTTTAGTTACTATCATATCAGTATCTGCAGCACTTATAGCTGGTAGTGGGGCAATTGCAATAACCTCGAATAAAAATAATGCTGTACTGTTTCTTTTGGCTGGACATGGTCTGTTGCTCGCATTATCGATTGGACTTGGAGTGTTGATAACAAGATCAATGCAATATCGTCAAGGCGGTCATGTTTCGACGCCATACCATTGACGCTTCGCCCCCCTCATAAACACTGACTCTGTCAGGGCTGTCAACCTTGTCATAGCATTTTCAAAATCAGTAAAAAATAGAGCTTTTTCAAACCCTACGCCAGGGTATGCCTGATATCCTTCCCCTTGATCATGAAGATCACCATTTCGGCCACATTGGTGGCATGATCGGCAATCCGCTCCAAAGATTTTGAGATATAGTTGAGTTTCATGGCCCGTGAGATGCTGCTCGGATCTTCGATCATATAGGTCAGCAGCTCCCGCTGGATCTGGATATTCAGATCATCGACAAAGCTGTCATCCTTGCAGACCTTGACCGCCAGCTCGGCATCGCCACGCACAAACGCATCCAGCGCCTCCTTGACCATCACCTCCGCCCAGTGTGCCATGCGGGGAATATCAATATACGGCTTGAGCGGCGGTTCCTGGTTTAATTCCCGCGCCCGTTTGGCGATGTTGGCACATTGGTCCCCCATCCGTTCCAAATCGGTGACAATCTTGAGCGCGATGGTGATGAAGCGCAGATCGCGGGCTGCCGGCTGACGCAATGCCAGCAGTTCCAGACAGCGTTCGTCAATCAGCACCTCGGCGTTATTAACCTCATGATCCAGGGCAATCGTCTGTTCAGCCAGGGGGGTATCCCGATCAACCAGTGACTTGACCGAGTTGGCAATCATCAACTCCACCTTCCCCCCCATCACCAGGATGCTTTGCCTCAGATCGTTCAATTCATTGTCAAATGCTTTGCTGATATGTTCCTGCGGCATATCTTCTCCTCATCCGGCCCTGCCGGAACCAAATTCGTTTTACATGCGACGACGCAACGTTAAAACCATAAACCAAGAAATTTTTCAAGCCTCTCGTTGCGTCGTCGCGACGTTGCGTGAGTCCGGTTTTTATCTGTTTGTACAGCCATTGAAGACTATCCGAACCGTCCGGTGATGTAGTCCTCCGTCTGCTTTTTCTCCGGGTTGGTAAAAATCTTGCGGGTCCCGCCGACTTCGATCAGCTCTCCCAGATAGAAGAAAGCGGTTACATCCGACACCCGGGCTGCCTGCTGCATGTTATGGGTCACAATCACGATAGTATATTTGTCTTTCAACTCTTCAATCAACTCCTCAATCTTGAGGGTTGAAATCGGATCGAGCGCCGAACACGGCTCGTCCATCAGGATGATCTCCGGGTTGACCGCAATGGCACGGGCGATACAGATCCGCTGGGCCTGGCCGCCGGAAAGTCCGAGCGCCGAATCATGGAGACGATCCTTGACCTCGTTCCAGATGGCGGCGCTTTGCAGACTGCGCTCCACCGCTTCATCCAGGGTCGCCTTGTCGTTGACCCCGGCAATGCGCAATCCGTAGACAATATTTTCATAGATCGACTTGGGAAAGGGATTGGATTGCTGAAACACCATCCCGATCCGGCGCCGCAAGGCAATCACGTCGGTGGACGGCTCATTGATCTCGTTGCCGTCAAAGCGAATACTCCCCTTGATACGGGCACTCTCCACCAGATCGTTCATGCGATTAAAGCAGCGCAACAGTGTTGATTTACCACACCCCGATGGTCCGATAAAGGCGGTCACCTGGTTACGCGCCATGTCGAGGTTGATCCCCTTCAAGGCATGGGCGCTACCATAATGAAGGTTCAGATCGGAAACGGAGAGAATCGGTGCATTTTGTTCCTGGGTTTGTGCCATGTTCATTCCTTATTTAGTGCATAAACTGAAAATATAGCTACAGAGACACAGAGTCACTGAGAAAGTCATACCAGGGGGAAACATACTAATAGGTCGTCAAATACGAAAGAAGGATTCATTTTCATCACCAATTGATAGCGTGCTTTATGTTCTCTCTGAGTCTCTGTGCCTCTGTGGCAAAAATGATTGCTCACGGTTAAAACGTCGAAGTCGTATACTTGCTGCGCATCCGGTTGCGCAGGTAAATAGCGGTACTGCTTGCCACGATCACGATTGCCAACAGCAGCATGGTGGTTACGTACACCATCGGCTTGGCCGCCTCCACGTTGGGGGACTGAAACCCGACATCGTAGATATGGAAGCCGAGGTGCATGAATTTGCGATCCATATGAAAGAACGGGAAATTCATGTCAAACGGCAGTGTCGGCGCCAGCTTGACCACGCCGACAATCATCAGCGGCGCCACCTCACCCGCGGCTCGCGCCATGGAGAGGATCAGGCCGGTCATGATGCCAGGTGTCGCCATGGGGAGCAGGATCTTGACCAGCGTTTGGAATTTGGTGGCACCCAGCGCCAGTGACCCTTCGCGAATCCCCTTGGGAATGGACGCCAACGATTCCTCCGTAGCAACAATCACCACCGGCACGGTCAACAGCGCCAGGGTCAGGCTCGACCAGAGAATGCCGCCGGTACCGAACGTCGGGGTCGGCAGCCGCTCCGGGAAAAACAGGCTGTCGATGCTGCCGCCAACACCGTAGACGAAGAAGCCGAGACCGAACACGCCATAGACGATGGAGGGAACTCCGGCCAGGTTGTTAACGGCGATGCGCACCATGCGGGTCATCAAGCCATCCTTGGCGTATTCGCGCAGGTAGATGGCGGCGATCACTCCGAACGGCAGCGAGAACACACTCATCAGCAGCACCATCATGACCGTGCCGAAAATGGCCGGGAAAAGCCCCCCCTCGGTATTCGATTCACGCGGATCATCCAGCAGCAGTTCGCGCACCCGCTCCAGATAGGCGCCGCCTTTGGCAAAAATGGACATGCTGTTGGGATGCTGCACCGCCACGATATCCATCAGGGCAATATCCTTACTGCCGCCGCTCACATCGCTGAACTGGGCGGTAATACGACCGATCCCAGCCACGGTTGCGGTTGCCTGCTCGTTCAAACGGCTGAATTCGGTCATGGCCTTTTCACGGTCAGCGGCCAGTTCGCCGATTTCGGCAACGTTCTTGTCCCTGCCGCCATATTCAAGTTTCAGCAACTTCAATCGAAGGTTTTCAACCGTATTGTTCAGGTTCGACATCTGCCGCTTGATTTTTCCAGTGTCGTCCAGTTTGGCTGCCACCAGTTTTCGTGCCTGCTGCAACGCTTCATCCGGCGCTGATGGCAGGGTAACTCCTTCCGCCGTGACACCTTTCAGGAAACCGAAAAAGTCGCCATGCTCCCGGCGTTCCAGCAGTACCGCATCAGCAGGTTCCGTACGGGACGCAATATCTTTTTCATCGATCCAGCGAAAATCCTGCCCTAGGATATCCCGGTTGCCGACTTTCAATTGGATACGCCGTGCACCGCTGATCGGGTTCTTTTCCTGCTGTGTAACCTGTCCGAGCACGACAGTGCCGTCTTTCAGATCAAACTTGACGAGAGCGTGCGGCCAAAAGTACCCCAGACCATTCGCCATCACCGTAATGACCAGCGTAAGGCTCATAACCAGGATAATCGCCAGGGCAGCGCCGGTTGCCAGCACATATGGTTCGCCTGTTTTCCAGAATTTATTCATAATTTAGCACCTTAACAAACTTTACCACAGAGACACGGAGACACGGAGAAAACCAGGTTTAAAACTTTCAAATCTCAGTATATGTTCTTGTTTTGACGTCCTCCGTGTCTCTGTGTTTCAATGTTTTTAATAACGACCGTACTTCTTGCGGAACCGCTGCCGCAGCGCTTCGGCCACGGTGTTGATGATAAAAGTAAAGATGAACAGCAGCACCGCCGACAGGAACAGTACCCGGTAGAGCGAACTGTTGAACGGCGCTTCCGGGATTTCCACCGCGATGTTGGCCGCCAAGGAACGCAGGCCGTTAAACAGGCTCCAGCTCATGATCGGCGTATTGCCGGTGGCCATCAGCACGATCATGGTCTCCCCGATGGCACGGCCAAAACCGATCATGACCGCCGAAAACACCCCCGGCAGCGCCGAGGGAAGCACCACCCGCCAGGCGGTCTGCCAGCGACTGGCGCCCAGTGCCAGCGATGCGGCGGTCAGGTTGCGCGGCACGTTCGAAATGGCGTCTTCGGCAATGGTAAAGATGATCGGAATTACGGCAAAGCCGAGCGCAATGGCGATGATGATGCTGTTGCGCTGGTCATAGCGTACTCCCAAAGAGCTGAACAACCACTGCTTGAAATCTCCGGCAAACAGATGCAATTCAGCCAGACCGCTCAGCAGAAACGCGGCATAAATCCCCAGCAGCACCACCGGCACCATTGCAAAAAACTCGCGGCCGCGCGTTACCCGCTGCACCAGGGAAGCGGTCTTGATCCGTTTCCAGAAGAAGATCGTCACCAGCAGCATAAGCGGCACGATGACGATGCTCAGAAACACGGTCAAGACGCTCTTGTCGATCAGCGGTGCCAGCCAGAGTCCGGCCAGAAAGCCGATTACTACTGACGGAATGGCAGCCATGATCTCCACCACTGGCTTGACCCGCCCTTTCAGCTTGGGCGACATGAACTGGCTCGTATAGAGCGCGGCCAGCAGCGCCAGCGGCACGGCAAACAGCATGGCAAACAACGTCGCCTTGATAGTGCCGAACACCAGCGGCACCAGGCTCAGCTTCGGCTCGTAGTCATCGCTGGCCGACGACGACTGCCAGGAATATTCCGGTTTGTCGTACCCTTCGTACCAGACCTTGCCGAACAGGGTGCCGAATGACACTTCGGGATGCGGAATATTCAGTTTCCAGACGGTCATTGTCCGGGCGTTGTCGAGTGCACACAGCGCATTTCCCTTTGGTGACAGGGCGGCCAGTGTAAGCGGCGCAGCTCCTTTGAGGGTCAGCAGATTGCGCTCCGACGTCATATGGTCGGCATGAATGACCGGACCGGACAGTGACAAAATTGTTTTGTCCCGTGGCGACGGGATAATGGCGGCCACCGCAGCACCGTTGGGGCGCAGAACATGAATACGGGTCAGCCGTTTATCGCCTCCGCTGCTGCCGGGCGCCGTTACCGGGAACCAGGTTGACAGCCCCCCTGCGGCATCGCCCACGGCAATGGACACATCGCCCAGAACAAGAGAAAGAGAACTGATCGACTTACGGCTTTCGGAAGCCTGAACCGTATCGAGCAGACGGATCTGCCCCGGCTCGGAAACGTCCCAGCGCAGCAGCATACCGTTGTCGGTGCCGCCATAAAGAAAATGCCCTTTCGCATCGGCCGCGAGAGCCGTCAGATGGCCCGGCAGCGGGTCGGAAAATTCGGCGGTGGTGCTGGTGCGTTTTTCATTGCCTTCCAGATCTTTTTCCACCAACTGCTGCGTTACCCGCAGTCGGTCACCGACCAGACGGTCGATCCGCATGCCCCCCTTGTCTTCAACCGGGCGGACAAACGACTGCACAACACCTGCCGCAGCCAGAAAACCAACACCTTCCCGTGGCGTGACATCCTGAGTCATGGATATGGTGCCGTCAGCATTTTTGACAGATGAGAACGCTATCGTAACCGACGTGACGGCACCGGTATTCCAGAGCAGATTGTAGGACGACTTGCCAACATACTCGGCGGAGACAACATTCACTACATTTCCCGGCGGTATCACCGGCGCTTTGATGCTGGCGGAAGCCGAACCGTCAGAGCTTTTCAGAAAGTGAAAGGTACCCGTTTTATCAAGGAGGAACACGCCCTGCTGATCATCCTCGGCACCAACCGCCACCACCGATTCGGCTGGGATGTCCGCCGGCAGTTTTACCGTCGCGGCAACTTTTGCCGACGATGGATAAAAGAGTGGCAGAGCCACCTTGGAGATCATGACCAGTATCCATATGACCGACACGATGACCAAAAGTCCGCCGATGCGTATCAGCAGTTCGGCAATTCGGTCGTTGCGACGGGATGTATCGGTACGTTTGCTTAACATGTTCACCTGACGTTTGCGTGGTTTAAAACCCCCTCCCCGGAGGGAGAGGGCACATTATACCTGCTGTCCAATACGGTTACTTCAGGTTCTTCAACTGTGCTTCAACCATCTTGGCGGTCAGCGGATCGTAGCCGTCTTTCACGACGATTGCCTGTCCTTCCTTGGAGAGGGCGAATTTCAGGAATTCCTCCACAACTTTTGGCAGCGGCTGCCCCGGTTTCTTGGCTACATAGATGTAGAGCATACGTGCCAGCGGGTACTTACCGGACAGAACGTTCTGGTAGTTGGCAGCTTCAACGGCGCCACCTTTTTTGTCGGAGAGCGGCAGAGCACGCACGCCGGAGGTAGCGTAGCCAATGCCGGAGTAGCCGATACCGGCGATGTCATGGGCCACGCCTTCAACTACCGATGCGGAGCCGGGCTGCTCTTTCACGCTGTTTTTGTAATCGCCGCCCTTGAGGGTGTGCTCCTTGAAGTAGCCATAGGTACCGGAAGCAGAGTTACGGCCGTAAAGACTGATCGGCATATTAGCCAGTTTACCGGTTACGCCCAGTTGTCCCCAGGTGGTGATTTCAGCAACGCCGCGCTTGCGGGTTTTCGAGAAGATGGCATCGACTTCGTCAAGCGACAGGTTTTTGATCGGGTTGTCCTTGTTGACGTACACAGCCAGCGAGTCAAGCGCCACACCGATCTTGGTCGGTTTGTAGCCGTATTTCTTTTCGAACTGCTCGACTTCGGTTGCCTTCATCTCGCGAGACATGGGACCAAGCTGTGACGTTCCGGCAATCAGCGCGGGAGGAGCCGTGCTGGAGCCTTTGCCTTCAATCTGGATATTGACGTTGGGGTACTTCTTCTTGAACCCTTCGGCCCAGTAGGTCATCAGGTTGTTGAGGGTGTCAGAGCCGATGCTGCCAAGGTTACCGGCCACACCGGAGGTAGATTTGTACGGAGCAATTTTGGCATCAACTTTGGTTGGTGCAGCATGGGCGGCTGTTACGGTGGCCACTAAAAGTGCGGCGGCCAGGATTGACTTCTTGAACATGGAAAATTCCTCCTTGGTGTTTGTTACAATGTAGCGCTACCATAGCAGACTATTGTTACAGCGATGTTACAGGGAGGAAAAAGGTTTGTGAATTGTTACAGAGAGGTGTTTTTAGACGTTGAATTCCAACTTGCCTGTGCGGCGAATACGGGCTATATTCACCGCAAGAGGTGCGGCGAATGACAGTTTATATCCATCAATTACCGGATTGGCCCAGCTTCCGCTGGAACCACGAGGAGTTGCTGCAGAGTCTCACAACCCTGCGGCACCAGCAGGGACTCCTGATCGGACGCATGCAAAACCTGGGATTTTCTACCCGTACAGAAGCCGTATTACAAACATTAACGCAAGATGTGCTGAAATCCAGTGAGATTGAAGGGGAAATGCTTGACACCGTTCAGGTACGCTCCTCCATTGCCCGTCATCTCGGCATCGACATCGGCGCGTTAGCTCCGGCAGACCGGAATGTTGACGGTGTGGTTGAGATGATCCTTGACGCCACCCATAACAACACCCTCCCTCTGACACGGGAGCGGCTCTTCTGCTGGCACACCCTGCTCTTTCCCTCCAATGAGCACAGGGGTGACAAGATCAAGGTCGGTGCTTGGCGCGATGACTCCACGGGCCCCATGCAAGTCATCTCCGGGCCATTCGGCCGGGAGCGGATCCATTTCGAAGCTCCGGCAGCAGATCGAATCGAGGAGGAAATGTCCACGTTTCTCGATTGGTGTAACAATGATGCCAGCAGTGATCTCGTGCTGAAAGCAGGAATCGCCCACCTCTGGTTCGTGACTATTCACCCGTTTGATGACGGTAATGGCCGAATCGCACGCGCCATTGCCGACATGCTGTTAGCCAGATCGGAACAGAGTGAGCAACGATTCTACAGCATGTCGCTGCAGATCAGGCAAGAGCGCAACAGATATTACGATAGTTTGGAAATGGCACAGAAAGGGACACTGGACATCACGAAATGGCTCTGGTGGTTCCTGGACTGCCTGGGACGGGCAATTGGCGAGGCAGAACAGACACTGGCAACAGTGCTACAAAAGGCCCGTTTCTGGGAAACATATGCCGGTGTATCGTTCAACGAACGTCAACGCTTGATGCTTAACAAACTGATTGATGGTTTTGAAGGAAAACTGACGTCGTCCAAATGGGCCAAACTAGCGAAGTGTTCTCAGGATACGGCCTTGCGCGACATCCTTACCCTGGTGGGTTCTGCTGTTCTTGAGAAGGAGTCAGCCGGTGGCCGCAGCACCAGCTATGCGCTACGGAAGTTTTAGAGCGCAACAAAATTGTATCAGGTAATTTGTCGAGCAGTGATCACGCCTTGCGTAGGAGGAACGAAAAGATCGACCCCTTGCCCGGTTCACTGGTGACGGATACATCGCCGCCATGCAGCTGGACAATATGCTTGACGATTGCCAGGCCAAGTCCCGTCCCCCCCTGTTCACGGGTCCTCGCCTCATCCACCCGGTAAAAGCGTTCAAAGATGCGCGGCAGATCCTTGTAGGGAATCCCGATGCCGGTATCTGACACCGAAACCTTGACGAACTCCCCCTCATCTTCCGTAAACAAGCGGATCGTTCCGCCATCGGGAGTATATTTGATCGCATTTTCCAGCAGATTGAGCATCACCTGTTCCAGCCGCCCCTGATCGGCCACCACCCGCGGCAAATTACAATTCCTCGCTTCATTGACAATGGTAATATGCTTGGCAACTGCCCGCTCCTGCAGCAACTGGCACGCCTTGGACAAGGTACCTGACACATCGAGCGGATGCAGTTCCATCAGCGCTTCCTTTGATTCCAGGCTGGAGAGGGTCAGAATATCATTGATCAGGTTGGTCAAGCGTTCCGAATGGCTGGCGATGATTTCCACGAAACGGAGGGCGCGGGGCGGATCCGCTTCCAGCGTTCCATCCAGCAAGGTTTCGGCATACCCCTTGATAATGGTGACCGGTGTCCGCAGTTCATGGGAAACATTGGCCACAAAATCCCGGCGCATGTTTTCCGCCTTCTTCAGGTCGCTGATATCGTGAAACACCGCCACAATCCCCTGTTTGACACCATCGACCTTGAGCGGCACCCAATGGGTAAAGAGGGTGATGTCATGGGGTTGGATCGAAATTTCCCGCACCAGTTCATGCACGTCAGGTTGTTCAAGGTCATTGAAAGCGTCGAGCAAATCGGGATGGCGGGAGATTTCCACCAGTTTTTTTCCTTCCACCTCGCCCGTAATTGAAAACAACCGGCGAAAGGCGGGATTGACCAGCATAATGGCTCCATCGGGCGCCGTGACCATCACCCCTTCCCCCATACTGCGCAGGATGGTATCCAGACGTTGTTTTTCAGCCGACAGACGCATCACCTGGGTTTCAATCCGCTCCGACATATCATTGAGCACCGTAGCCAGCATGCCGATCTCGTCATTGGACACCACCGGAATCTTGGTTTTACTACTGCCATGGCCGATGCGGGCCGCCGCATCCGCCATGTCACGCAGCGGCTTGGAGGTCAGATTGGAGAGCAGATAGCTGAACAACAGCGCCATCAGTATGGTGACCACGGTAGCCCCGCCAACCATACTGTGCAGGGCGCTGCGGGCCGCGGTAAGGTATTCCAGTGGCATGGCCAGCCTGACAACCCCCGCGGTAGTTCCTACTCCGTAGGTCATGGCGGAGTAGAGCATGGAGGTACGTAGCGTATCGGAATAACGGAGGGAACTGCCACTGCCGCTCTTGAGCGCGGCCTGCACCTCCGTTCGCTGCAAGTGATTTTCCATTTGAGACAAGCGCGCCTGCCCCACATCCGAATCACCGATCACCGTGCCGTTGGGTGCAATCAGGGTGACCCGGGCCTTGATAACCGTGCCGATTGATTCCGCCAGTTTCTGGGGCGATGTCTGCCGGTCGTGCATTACCAGCATGCGCGCCAATTGGGTCTGGCTGGCCAGGTTTACCCGGCTCTCCGCAATCATCTCCTGTTGCAGGGAGTGATTGAAGTAGAGATAATAGCTCGCCGTAATCATGGCAATCAGCAGGATGTACGATAGTACCAGCTTGCTCCGAAATCCCATCTATGACTCCTCGATCTTGTAGCCGAAACCACGCACGGTCTTGATGATGTCACCGGGTGTCCCCAGTTTGCTGCGCAGACGGGTGACATGGGTGTCGACAGTCCTGGTATCGCCCGAATTATTATAGCTCCAGACTTTCTGCAACAGCTGTTCCCGGCTCTGTACATACCCCTTGTTCTCCGCCAGATAGAGCAACAGTTTGAACTCGGTACTGGTCAGATCGATCTCAAGACCGGCGCTCTTGACCGTGTGGCGTTGTTTGTCGATCACAATATCGACCAGCGTGAGGGTGTCACCGTCGGGCTGTTGCACATCATGCTCAAAGCGCCGCATGACCGCCTTGACCCGCAAGGCGACCTCACGCATGGAGAACGGCTTGACGATATAATCATCGGCTCCCACCTCAAAGCCGACCACCCGGTCGATCTCGTCCCCCTTGGCGGTGATCATGATGATCGGAATCCTGCTGGTGCGCGGTTCCTTGCGCAACGCCTTGCAGACTTCGGTCCCCAATAATCCCGGCAGCATCAGGTCGAGCAGGATCAAATCAGGCTGGTTGCGGATGGCCCACTCCAGGCCGAGTTTGCCATCGTGCAGCGAGCTGGCAAGATACCCTTCCTTCTCCAGATTGAACGCCAGCAGTTCCGCCAGGTCTTTTTCGTCTTCGATAATCAACACTTTTTTCATGTCATGCTCCTGCCGTCGATTCATACCATCGCATCTGCCTCAGCATTACCTTGCTACTTGTAGCATACAATTGTTACAGCCATGTTACGCTCAGATAAAGATTGTGTAGATTTTTTTAGTTCCACCCGGACTGCCGTATTAAATTCACACAGATTTTATCTGATCTCCACACGATTGTAATACTGTTTGTATATACTTGAAGCACAATCAAGGAGGTAGACAAGCATGAACATCAGACTCAATGAAGACTATTACCTGTGCTGTTGCGAGTGGTGTGATTCCGAAAACCGGCTGCTGCGAACAAACGTACAGGACGGCGCCACCTGCGGCGCCTGCCACCGGCCACTGCAACTCTCGAAGAATAATCGGGGAGCGATCAAAAGGGTTGGGAGAGGGGAATTGTGCTAGTCAGGGGTGGAGTGCTTGCCGCGTTATCCCAATTGCTGCTCATGCCGTTTCGAGGTGGATTTTCCGAACTGGACCGGCAAATCGAAAAATTCAGGCGCTTGAAGGAATCATATTCGGAGCAAAGCGACGGCGATATGCCGCCGGGTGGACAAACGCCGCCTAAGTTCTCGGACTGTAATGCCGCTTGAGCCAACGTCCCAGCCCATCAAGGCCGGGAAAAAGCACCCGTTCGTTTATGTTGGCCTGGTCAAGCTTGTCACGAATTTCCCATTTCAGGGATGACGGAATGATTATCCGGCGGGAGATGCCGGGATGGGAGAGCAGCCAGTCATCCAGCACCATGCACGGATCGGACATGACCGAGCAAAAGGCATACTGGTTGACGATTCTGTCATCGATGGAAGGGGGCTCAAAAAAGATGGCCACTTTTTCATGGGCCGCGGCATCCAGCTCCGGCAAGGAATTAATCTCTTCCGACAACAATTCGACCGTGAGGACATTGGCCCCTTCCAGCGCCAGTTTATTCCGCAGTTTATCCGGCAGCAATTCATGGGCCTTGACGTAATTCACCGCCCAGATAACGCCGTCGCTCTCGAATTTATCGATGTTCGCCGTGGCAAAGTGCATGGCGATAAAAGGGGAATAGGTCCAGTCCAGCACCCTGGTCGGCAAACCGTAGTGTTGAGCCACTGAAAGCCAATGCCAGAGCGAATCGCGTTCTACCACGCTGCGATGGGCATATTTCTTGAAATTTCGCAGCAGATGCCGTTCCAATTCCACGTAATCCCCTCCCAGGCGGATCAGTGTTGTTTCCAGACGATAGGATGAATCGGAAAGCCCGCGAAAGGCAAAGCGCGACCTGAAACGCCGCAAATCCTCGTTCCATGAATCGGCAAACAATTCGTGCTGCAGCTCGTCCCACGAGTTTACGACCAGCGTTTCCATTGAAGTTGCCTCTCAACCGGCACCGGGTGCCAAGCTTGTAAAAACTACCCCACCAGCGGCTTTACCGGCACCTGGGACAAGTTCCAGATCCCGGCATTGTACTCGCGCATGGTACGGTCGGTGGAAAATTGGCCACTGCAGGCGGTATTGCGGATACTCATGGCAGTCCAGCGATCCGCATCCCGATAGAGTGTCGCGGCCTGTTGCTGAGCCTCCAGGTAACTACGGAAATCGGCGGCGGTCAGCCACGGATCATGGGGACTGGAGATCGACTGCACGATCGGGTCGAAGATCCCCGCTTCCAGCTGGTTAAAGTGACCGCACGACAACAGCTGCAGCACCCGCGACAAGTCGTTGTCTCGGGCGATGATCCCGGCCGGATCGTAGTGGCGACGGCACTCTTCCACCTCTTCGGTGGTCAACCCGAACAGGAAGAAGTTCTCGTCACCCACCTCTTCGCGGATCTCGATATTGGCCCCGTCCAGGGTACCAATGGTGATGGCACCATTCATCATGAATTTCATATTACCGGTGCCGGAAGCCTCCTTGCCGGCAGTGGAGATCTGCTCCGAAAGGTCACTTCCCGGAGCAATCGTCTCCATGGCCGATACCCGGTAGTTGGGGATAAAGGCGACCTTGAGCAGGGAACCGACCTGGGGATCGGAGTTAATCACCGCGGCCACGTTGTTGATCAGCTTGATGATCCGCTTGGCCATGAAATATCCGGGGGCAGCCTTGCCGCCAATCAGGACGCAACGGGGAGTCCAATCGGCGGTATCGCCACGTTTGATACGATCGTAGAGGTGGATCACGTGCAGCACATTCAGTAATTGGCGTTTGTATTCGTGGATCCGCTTGACCTGTACATCAAAGAGCGCCTGCGGCTCGAAGGTCACCCCGCACTCGGCGGCCACCAGCTGTGCCAGGCGCTGCTTGTTGGCCAGCTTCACCTGCTGCCAACGCTCACGGAAGGAACTATCCCCGGCCAGGGGGAGCAGAGCGCGCAGCCGTTCCAGATCCACTTCCCAGCCGGCGCCGATGGTTTGATCCAGCAGTTGTCTCAGTCCGGGATTGCAGCGGGCGAGCCAGCGCCGCGGTGTGACGCCGTTGGTTTTATTATTGAATTTGTGCGGCCACAGTTCAAAGAAGTCGCGGAACAACCCTTCAGTCAACAGCCGCGAATGTAGGGCCGCCACGCCATTGACCGAGAAACTGCCAACGATCGCCAGATAGGCCATGCGCACCATCGGTTCGCCACCTTCCTCGATCAACGACATGCGCCGCCGAAGATCGTTGTTGGCGGGCCAGCGGCGAGCCACCTCGGCCAGGAAGCGGGCGTTGATCTCGAAGATGATCTCCAGCAGTCGCGGCAACAACTGCCGGAAGAGTCGCACCGGCCACTTTTCCAGCGCTTCCGGCAACAGGGTGTGGTTGGTGTAGGCCATGGTGCGGGAGGTAACCTCCCAGGCCTGCTCCCATCCCAAACCATGCACATCCATCAGCAGCCGCATCAGTTCCGCTACCGAGCAGCTGGGATGGGTATCATTAAGCTGGAATACATTCTTTTCGGCAAAGCGGGAAAAATCATTACCATGGGTGCCAACCCAGCGGGCCAGCACATCCTGCAGGCTGGCGGAGGCAAGAAAATACTGCTGGCGCAGCCGCAGTTCCTTGCCGTTTTCGCTGGAGTCATTGGGATAAAGCACCAGGGTGATCTGCTCGGCGGTATTTTTGGCCGCCACCGATTCAGGATATAAGCCGGCGTTGAACTCCCCCAGGTCAAACTCATCGGTAGCCGCCGCTTTCCAGAGCCGCAGGGTGTTGACCGTGCCGTTTTGGTAGCCGGGAATCGGCACATCGTAGGGGATGGCCAGCACGTCGTTGGTGTCAACCCAACGCTGGGAGCCCCGCCCGGCGGCATCACGGTAATACTCGCTGCGACCGCCGAAACGCACCCGCTGGGAATACTCGGGACGTTCAATCTCCCAGGGATTACCATCGCGCAGCCAGCTATCCGGTTCCTCCACCTGCTCACCGGCAATGATCTGCTGGCGGAACATGCCGTAATTATAGCGGATACCATAGCCGGTCACCGGCAGCTGCAGGGTGGCGCAGCTGTCGAGGAAACAGGCCGCCAGCCGTCCCAGGCCACCGTTCCCCAGACCGGCGTCGTGTTCGCATTCGGCCAGTTCCTCCAGTTCCATGCCAAGACACTGCAACGCCAGGGCTGTGTTCTCTTCCACCCCCAGATTCAGCATGGCATTCCCCAAGGCTCGCCCCATCAGAAATTCCATGGAGAGATAATAGGCCTGCTTGCAATCGCTTTCCTCGTAGGCATAGCGGGTCTGCTTCCAGCGTTCCAGCAGCCGTTCCCGCAGAATCAGCACCAGCGCCTGATAGGCATAGTGGACGGAATGGGAGTTGCGGTCACGCCCCAGTGAATGGGTGTAATAACGGCGAAAATCATTAACCAGATTGAGCACATCCATTTCCAATGGCGGCAGATCGGTCAGGGTATAGTTCAGCGGAGTTTGCTTGAGCTGCTTGTTGTTCATCGTAGTACTCCCGGAAAGGTTTGAGTTGGTTAAACCTGTTGGGTAGAAGATCACAACAGAGTATACTCCATACCACCCAATCGCCGGTTTGACAATCTCCACAAGCTGATTCGACGTGAAATAGATTGCAGCAGGGTGCCGGTCGTGAAAACATTTTGTTACAAATTCTCTTTTACATTGTTGTGGATTGGGATATGAGCGATACAAGCTGTGCGTTATGCGGCACAGTGCAATCCATGACAAGAAAGCCGGCTCATGCAACCATTTCTGTTCGTCAACCCGCTCTCCGGCAGCTATGCCGGTGAAAGCATCAATCAGGTCATTAGACAGCTGAAAGAGGGAGGAGTATCTCCAACCCTCTTTTCAGTCTCGACTCCGGCGGAGATCCATGCCTGCTGTCGCCGGATCAATACCAGCGAGCAGCAACCACTGGTGATTGTGGCCGGTGGCGATGGAACCATCAACGCGGTCGTCAATGGATTGCACCCCGCTTCAGCCACCTTGGCTATTCTTCCAATGGGTACATCAAATGTGCTGGCAGCCGAGCTCGGCATCAGTTCGCTTGAAGACGGCATTCAGAAAATTGTCAGGGGGAAGACAGCATCGCTTGCGGTCGGATTGCTGCAGCTGAAACAGGGGAGTCATCGTTTTGTCTTGATGGCGGGGATCGGAATGGATGCCGCTGTGGTACGGGATGTATGGCCGTTGGGAAAGCGATTGCTCAAGCAGGGCGCCTATGCGCTGTCAGCACTAGCAACAGTTTTCAGATGGGACCAGAGCCTGATCCAGGTTGTCACAAGAGATCAGCAGATCGCATGCCACAGCGTGATTGTCTGCAACGCCTCACGCTACGGTGGCGACTTCCTGATCGCGCCGGAAGCGGATCTGTTTTCGCCGCGCCTGACCATGGTCTGCATCCGGAGCAACCAACGGCGCAGGTATCTGCGACTGGCACTCCAGCTGTTCCGGGGGAAATCCACTGTCAGCAGCGAACTGCTGCGCATTCCGGTGGAGGGGGTGGAAATCAACGGCATTAAACCGGTTCAGATCGACGGCGACTTTGCCGGCTACACCCCGGCCCGCATCACAACTCTCCCCGATTTCTGCCAGATCATTGTGTAGTGTGAAAATTCTCACTCCAACCGATTGGAAGAGTGGGAAGTAAAAACGGATTAAACCCGCTCTTTTGCGTTACGATACACCTGGTTGTGTTCCCGTTTCCCCACAGCAATCACCGTAACCAGCACAAATTTGTCGCAGACCTGGTAGACCAGTCGAAATCCTGCGTCGCGAAGCTTGATTTTGTAACAATCGGGTAATCCTGCCAGCCGGGCAGATTCAACACGGGGAGCCACCAGCCGTTCCGCCAGCCGTTTTTTGAACAGTTCCCTGACACTCTTGTCCAGCTTGCGCCATTCCTTGAGAGCCGATTCCTTGAACTCAAGTTCATAGTTCATCAAGCGACACCTTGACGCTGCGTTCCTGCTGACGATCTTTTACCAGCTGAACAAGATACTGGTCATCCAACTGTTCCATGATTGCTTCAAATGCAGCGGCAGGGACCAGATAGGCGGTGGGACGATTATGGTTGAGGATGGCAACCGGCGCGCCGTGTGACCGTTTGATTACATCGGAAGGATTTTTTTTGAGATCGCTGATACTCACGGTAGCAGTGGCAAGCATGGTGTGCATGGTTAGCTCCTTGATTTATTTAGTGCCAATTTTAGGTCATTATTCAGGTCTTTACAACACATCATTTCAAAGAATCGTTATGTATAAGCAGCACGTCTCCAAAATAGGTACGTGACGTAGAGATCGTAACCGCTTAATTTCCCACTGCGTTCCTCTGTGCCCTCTGTGGTAAATGCTTTTTCAGGATAAATCCGTTCCAATCCACACTCCCCCTGTAAAACTCTTTTACACAACTATTACAATCAACAACCTCGGATGCTGCTATTATCCTGCAAAATTTATTGGATATGGAGCAGTTCATGACACAACCGTTGACGATCGGAAAATATACCGCCCGCTACCCGGTAATTCAGGGGGGGATGGGGGTACGGATTTCAGCCGGATCACTGGCAGGTCACGTGGCAAAATGCGGTGGTATCGGGCTGGTGGCAGCAGCGGGGATCGCTCTGAACAGCGGTCTGTATGACGGGCGTAATTTTTTCAAGGCCGATGCGGAAGCATTCAAGGCCGAGTTGAAAAAGGCTTACGAAATCGCTCCCGACGGCATCATCGGCGTCAATGTCATGGTGGCGCTCTCGGATTTTGAAGGGCTGGTACGGGCCGCCATCGATGGTGGCGCCAAGGTGATCGTCTGTGGCGCCGGTCTCCCCATGAACCTGCCGGAATTGACGGCCCACGCGCCGGATGTGGCCCTGATCCCGATCGTTTCCTCCTTGCGGGCAGCGCAATTGATCGCCAAGAAGTGGTTCAAGTCGTTCGGCCGTCTCCCCGATGCGGTGGTGGTGGAAGACCCGGACACGGCTGGCGGTCACCTGGGTGAAAAAATGGAGAATATCGGTACGGGTGAGTACGACCAGTACGCCACGGTTCGCCAGGTCAAAGAACTTTTCCGTAGCGAGTACGGCACCAATGTACCGGTAATTGCGGCAGGCGGAATCTGGGATCGGGCCGACCTGGAACATGCCTTGGCGGAAGGGGCCGATGGCGTTCAGATGGCAAGCCGCTTCGTCTGTACCGAGGAATGCGATGCCGATGATGCCTTTAAACAGCGCTACCTGGAGTGCAAACAGGAAGATATCGGCCTGATCATGAGTCCGGCCGGTTTACCGGGACGGGCAATCATCTCCAATCAGGCGTCCATTCGCCAGTACGACCTTGACCATGCCGTGCCGTGCCGCCTCGGTTGTCTCAAAAAATGTTCCTACAAGGAGACCGGCGAGCGTTTCTGTATCGTGACCGCTCTCGATCGCGCCCAGCAGGGTGACATGGAAACCGGTCTGGTATTCTGCGGAACCCAGGCCTGGAAAGCCGACCGCATCACCACGGTGCAGGAAATATTTGACGAGCTGTTCGGTTAAAAAATCAGTTCATGGAGTTCATGGAGTTCAGAGTTCAGAGTTCAGAGTTCAGAGTTGGGAAGTTGAAGCGGGACGGCCGGATTGGTCGCCCCGCTTTTTTAATCATATATAAATCAATTGGTTGTATTCATAAACACCGGCATCCTAATGATAAAAAACCGTTGTTAACTCTTCAACTCTTCAACTCTTCAACTTTTTAACTCTTCAACTCTCCGGCCTGACGCCACTGATGGCAGTGATGTAAACCGTCGTTTCTCCACTCGGCAGCTTGATGGTTACTTCATCATCGCATTTCTTGTTCAGCAGCGCCTGCCCCACCGGCGAGTCGATACTGATCCGGCCGGCATTGACATCGATTTCATCCGGCCCGGCCAGCTGGTAACAACGCTCGTTACCATCTCCATCCTCATAGCGCACCCAGCAGCCGTAGCTGACCGAGGTCGGATTGAGCGGTGGCGCAGCAACCTTGAGCACCTTCATGCGCGCCCCCAGATGTTTCAGGCGGTGATCGATCTCCCGCAAGCGCTTCTTGCCATAGATATACTCCGCATTTTCCGAGCGGTCCCCCTCTTCGGCGGCAGCCGTCACCCCCTTGACAATCTTGGGACGCTCAACCCGCCAGAGATAATGGTACTCGTCTTCCAGTTTTTTTAATCCTTCGGCAGAAATCAGATTGGTCATTCAGGCAACTCCATGGGATGATGGCCGGGGATAGCCGGCACAGGCTCCCGCCAGATGTTCTTTGATATTGTCCAGCATTTCCCGCTCCGTATTGAATCCGGCTGCGGCTTTTACATTCATGGCCAGCGGCAGCAGACCGGACAAGAGGTGACGCAGATTGACACATCCGGCGCTCCCCCCCATGGCGTGGCTGATGGCCTTGGTCAATCCTTTACCGATCACCACCCCGACCATCTTTTCCAGATTGGCGGCCGCCGTGGGGCAGAGCGGTTCCGGGGCACGATGAAATTCGACCTGCGCCCCCTGGATGGTCAGGTTTTCGGTGCGCACCACCACCTCCAGCACGATGTCATGATACACATCCCGCATGGTGGCGGTCAGCAGCATGCGCTCCTGGTCCGCACACGAGACCCGGTAACTGATCTCGCGTTGAAAATTTCCCATCAGATTGTGTGGCATCACTACTCCTGAAATTCGATTTTGACCCCGTCCCCCACGGCAGTGACCGTGTGACGGGGGAATTTTTTAGCCGTCGTATCAAGGACAAAACGGATGAACCCCTTGTTGCTGCCGATCCGGATCCTGGAAATACCGAATTTCCCCACCGCTACCGTTTTTTGGGTCAGGACGGTTTTCCCTTTTTTGAAATCAATGGCAATCCGCTCCGGCCGATCCAGACGCATGGTTTTAAAACTCCCCACCGTACCGCTGGTTTTCAGCACGATCCCGTTATCAACGATCTCAACAGCGGTGATCACCGCCGCCAAAGGCGCCGGACCGGCAACAACCGGAGCCTTCTCTGCAGCGGTAACCATCGGCGTTTCTGCCGAAGCACTCCCGGTTGTCTCTGCGATGGCCGCCGGTTCAGCGATTAGCGGTGGCAGATCATTCTGTACATACAACTGCAGCTGGTGATTCACCATTTCATATCTCAGGACCCGGGTGCCGTTCGGCTGCTCCCCCTGTTCATAGAGCGGGAAACTGCGCACCAGCTGTTTGCCATCGATCCAGAGCGAATCACCGCCACGGTACCCGTCCAGACCGTTCAATTTGGGTAAACTGCTGCGCACCAGCCGGGAACCGTCCAGGCAATAGACGTCCACGTTCTCGTCGTTCTCTTTTCCCCATTCCCGGCTCACCAGCACCAATTCGGGGAGCCCGTCATCATCCAGGTCGCCGGTCAGGGCGGTATGGGCGACATAATCCACATCACTGCGCAGCTGCGCCACCGCTGTTCCGTTACGCACGGCATTCACCGCCACAACCTGTACGCCGCAGCCATTGGCTTTACTGCTGACCACCGAATAGGAGAGTTTTTGATTGCCGACCTTTTTCCTGAACCCGCAGCCGCTCTCCCCGGCAGCCGCAGCGACGCCGGCCGCTCCCGTTGTCATCACGGCAGCCACCAGCAACAGGGCGGCCAGACCCGATCGCCTTGATTTCATACGCATATCCCCCCGATACTTCTCATAATTAATCATGACCTGAACACCCTATGTGGCTGGATTCGCCATCTGGAGCTGCCGGTCAACGTAGTTCCGGACAGCTTCCCGCACCGTGTCCAGCTCGGGACTATCCGGCAGCAGGGCGCCGAGCTGTTCCCCATAGCCGCTCTGGTGCAGCAAAGCGTAGGATGAGGCGAAATTGAGATCAAACACCCACGACAACAGCAGCAGTATGAAATCGTTGACCGAAGCGACATGTTTCAGCTGCACCACCTGATGCCCCAGCAACTGTTCCACACAACAGGGCGATACTCCGGGAGTATCGGGAAAGCCAAGGGTAACGGCCGAGGGGCGTTCGGCCGGCGGCTTCCGGAAATGTTCCGCGAACACCCGCCAGATATCGAGCTTGTCGGCATCACGAATCAAACGGATGAAGCGATCACCAGGGGAGCGATAACGGAGCGGCAGTGCCAGCAGATTGTGAAAGCGTACCGCCTCTTCCACCGTCAATCGTTCCAGCGGTTCCAGATTGGCCAGCAGGGCATGTTCGCGGATCACGTCAATCGCCAGGCGGGCATGATTATCGGAAACCGCATCACGAAAGGTACGCCACCGGCGGTACTGGGGAAAGCGTCCCACATCATGCAGCAAGGCCACCGCGGCGGCAATCCGGCAATCCGCAGTGGCCATCCCCTCGCCGCGCGTCAGTTGATCCATCAGGGAACAGACTTTTTTGGTGTGCTCGATCTTGAGGGTGATATTCTGATGATCCGGTTGCGGTATATCATTAAAGGTGGCGACGTAACCATCGAACCAGCGGTGAAGCGCCTGCAACTGTTCCTGGTGCATGAAAATCCTGTGGGCGGCCCTGCCGGGGAAGATTGAAATAGATGGCATAATACTGTACTCTTCGGCGATGTCAATATAACTCGTTTCCATGAGGAAGCGCGGGGAGATGCCAACCATGCAAGGGATGTTGTTTGAAAGCGAGGATCGCCACCAACAGGCACGCGCCCGCAGCCAGGAGCTGCAGCTGCAGTTGCAGCAGCACAACCGGCTCTACTACGAGCTCGATGCACCGGCCATTTCCGATGCCGAGTACGACGCGCTGTTCCGGGAGCTGCAGGCGTTGGAAGGGGAATTCCCCGACCTGGTGACTCCCGGCTCCCCTACCCAGCGCGTGGGTGGTGAAGCGTTGGAAAAATTTGCGCCGGTTCGCCATCGTCTCCCGATGCTGTCACTGGAAAATGCCGTTAACGAACAGGAGATCAGGGAATTTGACCTGCGGATCAAGAAGCAGCTGGCCGCCCCGTCTGACCAGCCGATACGCTACGTCTGCGAGCCGAAGATGGACGGACTGGCGGTGGAGCTGGTCTATCGTCACGGAATCCTGACCGTCGCCTCCACCCGTGGCGATGGCACTACCGGTGAGAATGTACGGGAAAATATCCGCACCATCCGGTCGATTCCCCAGCGCCTGAGCGGCGACCAGCTTCCTGTGCTGCTGGAGGTGCGCGGTGAAGTCTACCTCTCCCTGCAGGCCTTCCAGAGCATCAACCAGGAGCGGGAAGAGAACGGCGAGCAGCTGTTTGCCAATCCGCGCAACGCCGCCGCCGGATCCCTGCGCCAGCTCGACCCGCAGATCACGGCGCGCCGCCCGTTGTCGTTCTTCTGCTACGCTCCCGGCCTGGTGGAGGGGGCGCACTTCGATTCCCACCGGCAGTTTCTGACAGCAGCCGCGGCCTGGGGATTGCCGGTCAACCCGCTGATCCAGGTGGTGGAAGGGATCGAAGCTGCCGCCGGCTACTACCGGCAGATGAACGAACAGCGCGACACCCTCCCCTACGAAATCGACGGAACCGTGATCAAGGTGGATGATCTGCCGTTGCAACGGGAACTGGGCGAAAAAAGCCGTTCCCCCCGTTGGGCGCTGGCCTGCAAATTCCCGCCACGCCAGGCGCAAACCGTGGTGGAACAGATTCTCCACTCGGTGGGACGCACCGGTGTCATCACCCCGGTGGCGGTTCTGACACCGGTTGAAATCTCGGGCGTCACGGTTTCCCGTGCCACCCTGCACAACTGGGATGAGATCGCCGCCAAAGATATCCGCATCGGCGACTCGGTGATTGTGGAACGGGCCGGCGATGTGATCCCGGCAGTGGTGAGAGTCGTACTGGACGCCCGCAACGGCAGTGAAGTTCCCTCATTTCCTCCTGAAACCTGCCCCCAATGCGGCTCGCCCATTGTCAGAATTGCCGAAGAAGTGGCGGTGCGCTGCATGGGACTCGCCTGCCCCCCCCAGTTCCGGGAGTCGATCAAACACTTCGCTTCCCGCAATGCCATGGATATTGAAGGGTTGGGCGAAAAGATCATCGAGCAACTCCATCAGCGGGGGATCATCACCACCATCGCCGACCTGTACCGTTTGACCCTGGATGATCTGCTGCCGTTGGAACGGATGGGAGAAAAGCTGGCCACCAACCTGCTGAATGCCATTGCGGCCAGCAAGCAGCGGGACCTGGGGCGTTTCCTGTTCAGCCTCGGCATCCGCCACGTGGGTGAGCGCACCGCCAAGGCGCTGGCCCAGTCCTTCGGCAGCCTCAAGAACCTGGAAGCAGCCAGCGTGGCCGAATTGACCAGCATCCGGGATATCGGCGACACGGTGGCCGAGAGCATCCGCACCTTTTTCACCAACCAGGGGAATCTGGACATCATCGACGCCATGCTGCAGGCCGGGGTAACCCCAACCGTCGAACAGAAGCAGGTCGGCGGACGCTTCACCGGCAAGACTTTTGTCTTTACCGGAACCCTGACCCGTTTTACCCGCAGCGCCGCTCAAAAGCTGGTGGAGACGGAGGGGGGCAGCGCCGTTGGGTCGGTTTCCAAAAAGACCGACTACCTGGTGGCCGGTGATGAGGCGGGGAGCAAGCGTGACAAGGCGATCGAGCTGGGAATCACGGTGCTCTCGGAAGACCAGTTTCTGGAGATGCTGAAATAAACAAAAAAGCGGAGCCGGGTCACCCCGGCTCCGCTTTTTCATCATATTATCCCTCTTTACCCTTGTTTGACAGTTACGCTGATCTGTTTCGGCTTGGTTTCTTCCTTCTTGGGAAGCGTTATGGTCAACACTCCTTTTTCGCAGATAGCGTCGACCTTTTCCTGATCAACCGTGGCCGGCAGACTGAAGCTGCGCTGGAAGGAGCCGTAAAAGCGCTCAATGCGATGGTAGTTTTCCTTTTTCACCTCATCCTCATGCTTCCGTTCACCCTTCAGCGTCAAGGTATTATCCTCGATCCGTACGTCGATGTCCTTCTGATCCACATCCGGCAATTCCGCCTTGATCACGATTGAATCTGCGGTTTCATAGATATCAACCGCCGGCTGCCAGAGTCCATCCTTCATATCTTCCCCTGCAACATCATTATTCCAGGAAACATTCAGGAGCCGATTCATCTGCTCCTGCATTGTGCGCAGTTCGCGCAACGGGTTGTACTTAACAAGTGCCATGACCATCTTCCTCCTCTGCTATTTTTTAGATGTGGGGTAATGCCCCCTTGCACCTGAAAATATAATAACATTTTTATCTGTGTCAAGGCGAGGACAGAGAAAAGTCGGGAGCAGATTGGTACCTCCGAATCAATGATTTTCTCCCGTTCCGGGCGGCTTTGCCACCACCCCATTTGCCAGTGCATGAATCAAGAACAACATCTCCGTGCTTATCACCGCATGCCATGACAAATGGCTTGCGTTGACAAGCGGAATATGGCAAGCCATGGATGAATTGATGCATAACCAATCGATATTATGTGTAAAAAAAGTTTGCAGTTATAAAGAAACTTTACATATCACGACAAAACCGGCGGGTGACAACTTAAGTGAGATCAAACTGCCAACCTGTTTCAAAAAACCGAAAAAGAGCAAATACAAATGGGGAAAACCTTGAGTAGCGTCAAAACTGAATTCATAGCAAGATACCGGCTATCAGATGGGTCACCGCAACCGCTGGTAGAGCATCTTGAAGGGGTAGCTGAGCTGGCGGAACGTTTTGCCGGAAAGATCGGGATGCCAACCTTCGGCGCTTTGATGGGGATGCAACACGATCTCGGAAAATATCCCAAGGCTTTTCAGGATTACATCAAATCTGCTGAAGGGCATATCGAGCCGGATGATGACGACTACATCGATGCTCATAAGGCAAAAGGCAAGATCGACCATTCATCCGCTGGAGCACAATACATCTGGCGTCACAGCGGAAAATCCGATCTTCAGCAGATAGCAGCAAGCATGATGGCGTTGTGCATTGCTTCGCACCATTCCGGCCTGATTGACTGTCTTGCCCCGGATGGAACGGATGTGTTCAGCAAGAGAATGCAAAAACCGGACGAAAAAACACATTTCACGGAAGCTGCTGAACAGCTGGAAGAAAAGATAAGGTACCGTACCGCTGAGCTGCTGGATTTACCCCAATTGGAAAATGAGTTGAAGCAGTGCTGTGAGAAACTAAAAGGTATCGTAAGTTCTCCTGAAACAGGACAATTCATGCTGGGATTTTTAACCCGGTTCCTGTTTAGTGCCCTGATTGATGCGGATCGTTTGAATTCAGCGGGACGCCAGGCAGCCGTCAAGACAGATTGGCAGCCCTTGATAGCTGCCCTTGAGATGCACTTGACGGGTTTTACCGTCAGAAACCGGATTGACGGAATCAGGGCAGATATTTCCGCTTCGTGTTTGCAAGCTGCCCAGAGAGAGAAACGATTGTTCCAACTTACGGTTCCGACCGGTGGCGGCAAGACCCTTGCGAGTCTCCGTTTCGCCCTGCATCATGCGGCTAAACATGGGATGGATCGCGTCATCTATGTGGTCCCATACACCTCCATCATCGACCAGAATGCCCGCGTGGCGCGTTCTGTATTTGCTTCGCTTGAAGAGGATGGTTCGCAGATCGTGCTGGAGCACCACTCAAACCTGACACCTGAGCGAGACACCAACGAAAGCAAATTGCTGGCCGAAAACTGGGATGCTCCCATCATCTACACCACCGCCGTGCAGTTCCTGGAAACTCTCTTTGCCGCCGGTACCCGTGGCGTTCGGCGGCTGCACCAGCTTGCCAATGCCGTCATCATCTTCGACGAAATCCAGACCATCCCTATCCGCACCATTCACCTTTTCAACGATGCCATCAATTTTCTGGTTGGGCAATGCGGCTCGACGATCGTCTTCTGCACTGCGACGCAGCCGATTCTGGACAAGGTTGACCCAAAGAAAGGGGCCGCGCGGTTTTCTTCCGATGCAGAGATGACGTTGAACTTGGGGGAACTTTTCAGGGATCTGCATCGCGCCAGGATTGAAGACCACTGCAAAGATGCCGGGTGGACGGAAGACGAGGTGGCGGAAGCCGTGCAGCAAGAGCTTGAGGCCTCCGGCAGCGTCCTGATCATCGTCAATAAGAAGGCCCAGGCAAAGGCGCTCTATCAGCGTCTGTATGGACAAGTTGAGCATGTCTATCACCTGAGCACCAGCATGTGCCCCGCTCATCGTACGGCTGTCCTCGACAAGGTTAAAGCCTGTCTCAACCCGGATAATCCAACGCCGGTGATCTGCATTAGTACCCAACTGATTGAGGCTGGGGTGGATGTTGACTTCGGCACGGTGATCCGCTATCTGGCCGGTCTGGATTCCATCGCCCAGTCGGCGGGGCGGTGCAACCGCAACGGAGTGCGGGATATCGGCAGGGTCCTGGTTGTCAACCCGGCAAACGAGGGCTTGGACAGACTACCGGAAATCAGGATGGCGCAGGAAGTATCAAAGCGTGTACTGCGCGAGTTCAGGGACAATCCGGCACTTTTTAATCATGACCTGCAAAGCCCCAAAGCCATGACGCGTTACTATGACTATTACTTCTTCCAACGTGCCCATGAGATGGCGTTTCCCGTGGGGGGCAGAGATATCAGGGATATGTCCAGAAACGATGATCTGTTGACCCTGCTTTCTACAAATGCGGGATCTGTCCAGATATACGTGAACGACCGGAAGGAGGCACCCAAACTTCATCTCCGCCAATCGTTTATGAGCGCCGCCAAAGCATTCAAGGCCATTGATTCCCCGACCGAGGGGGTGATTGTTCCGTACAAGGCCGGTGAGCGGATCATTGCCGACCTTTCAGCAACCGGATTTGATGACAAAGGGCGACTACTCAAGGAGGCGCAGCGCTATTCTGTCAACCTGTTCCCCTACGAACTGAATCGGCTGAAGGAACAAGGGCGGCTGTACGAGGTCTGGAGCGGCAGCGATATCTACTATCTCGACGAGCAATACTATAGCGAGGAGTTTGGCGTCAGCATGGAACCGGTTGCAGAGATGAAGCTACTTATCGTTTCAGGAGGTGACAATGAAGAGCCGTATTGACTTCAAGGTGACGGGGCGTTTCGCACTGTTCACCGATCCGCTGACCAAGATCGGCGGAGAAAAATGCTCGTACCATATCCCGACGTATGAGGCTTTGAAGGGTATAGCCAAGTCAATCTATTGGAAGCCGACCTTTGTCTGGGTGATTGACCAGGTGCGGGTCATGCGCCGCATCCGCACCCAGTCGAAGAGTATGAAGCCGTTGGTATTCAGTGGCGGCAACTCGCTGGCGATCTATACCTACCTTGCCGACGTAGAGTACCAAGTGCAGGCCCATTTTGAGTGGAATGTCCATCGCGGTGATTTGGCAGATGACCGTGACCCCGACAAACACTGGCACGTAGCCAAACGAATGGTCGAAAAGGGAGGACGCCAGGACATCTTTCTCGGTACGCGAGAGTGTCAGGGGTACGTGGAGCCGTGCACCTTTGGCGAGGGGGAAAGTGAATATGACGGTTACGGACAGTTGGAATACGGGCTCATGTTTCATGGTTTTGATTACCCGGACGAAACAGGCATCCGAGAGTTGCACAGCCGTTTCTGGCGGCCGGTTATGCGGGATGGGGTGGTGACGTTTCCCAGGCCGGATGAATGTCAAACGCGCAAGTTCGTACGGGAGATGATCCCCAATCCGCCCAGTTCCAACGGGCTGCGAGAGGAGGGACTACTAGATGAGCTGGATTGAAAAGCTGTATCAGACCTATGAGAACAACAAGGGCAACATTGCCAACCCCAATGAAGTTGTTCCTCTATTGCCATTATTTCATAGCACCCAGAATGCACAACTTCATGTGGTGCTTGATGGTGAAGGCAATCTCTCAGGTGCCTCTGTGGTCGTGAAGGATGATGCTCCGACCATTATCCCTGCTACTGAGGCATCTGCTGGCCGTGCTGGTGCCAAGATTGCTCCACATGCGCTCTTCGACACCCTGCAATATGTAGCCGGTGATTATCTGAACTTCGGGGGGAATCCCAACAAGAAGAAGAATGAATCCGGTTTCGATCCGTACATTCAGGCATTACAAGGGTGGGTTGAATGTTCGGGAAATCGTAAGCTGCGGTCGGTGCTTACCTATCTGAAAAGACGGCAACTGATAAAAGACCTGATTGACAAGAAGGTTCTTGTCGTTGGAAATGACGGGATGCTTGCGGAGGAGTGGACTGAGCCAGCAGATGCGCCACCTATATTCAAGGTGATAAAGCAGGCTAATAAAAAGGGCCAGTTTGAGGCATTTGTCCGTTTTTCCGTGGAAGTTCCGGGTGATAATTCTTCAGAACTTTGGAAGGATACCGATCTACGTGAATCTTGGAGGAGCTACTACGCAACTCTGCAAGACAACAGTGACCTCTGCATGGTGACGGGCAAGACGTCAAACGTTGCCTCCAACCATCCCAAGAATATTCGCTATTCGGGTGACGGTGCAAAGCTGGTCTCATCAAACGACACGGAGGGCTTTACCTACCTTGGCCGGTTTACCTGCGATGCGGAAGCATGCGGCATAGGGATCGAGGTGACTCAGAAAGCGCATAGCGCCCTGCGTTGGCTTATTGAGCGCCAAGGCAGACGTGACGGGGATCAAGCTGTTGTTGCTTGGGCCGTTTCGGGAGTAGATGTTCCAGATCCGCAGGCGGACACCTTTTCATTTTTGTTCGGCGGTAAAGAATCTCCTGCATCGCCAAAGACCAGCTACACCGCCCAGGAAGTCGGCATTGCACTATCGAAAAAGATGGCTGGTTACGGCGCAAAACTGAAACCGACCGATGAAGTAGTCGTGCTCGGCCTTGATTCTGCCACGCCCGGACGGATGGCTATCAGTTACTACCGGGAGCTGATCGGTTCCGAGTTCCTTGCACGAATCGAGTCATGGCATACCAGTTGTTGCTGGCAGCAGTATTTCGGTAAAGATCGCGTCTTTTTTGGCGCGCCCGCTCCGCGTGACATTGCGGAAGTGGCATATGGCAGGCGGATTGACGACAAGCTGCGTAAGGCAACCATAGAACGCTTGTTGCCGTGTATCGTGGATGGCATGTCCATCCCTCGCGACCTGGTGGAGTCGTGCGTCAGACGGGCGAGTAACAAAAACGGTATCGAGCACTGGGAATGGGAAAAGGCACTTGGAATAGCGTGTGCACTTTTCAGAAATCACCATAAGGAAAGGAGTTATCAGATGGCATTGGATCGAGAACGTAACAGCCGGGATTACCTCTATGGGCGTCTGTTGGCGCTTGCCGAGCACCTTGAGGGGCGCGCCTTATATGTCGGCGGCGAGAAACGGGCGACGAGTGCTGAAAAGCTCATGCAACGTTTTGCCGACCACCCGTATTCCACATGGCGTATTCTGGAGACTGGCCTGACTCCTTATAAAGTCAGGCTGAATGCGAAACGCCACGGTTTTCTCAATACCGTTCAACAAGAGATAGATGCCGTTTGCGCTCAATTCGAAACGGATGATTTTATCTCAGACAAGCGTTTGAGCGGCGAATTTCTACTTGGTTACCACTGCCAACGAGCAGCTCTGAAACCTGCTGTCGCGAGTGAGACAACCGAGACCAATGATGACCTCGATAATTCCGAAGACTAACAACAATCTCATAAAGGAGAACGATCATGAGCCTGTCCAACAAAATCGATTTCGCGGTAGTTTTCAAAGTCGTCAACGCCAACCCCAACGGCGATCCGCTGAATGGTAATCGCCCTCGTACCATCTATGAAGGTAACGGCGAGGTCTCGGATGTCTGCATAAAGCGTAAGATTCGTAACCGCCTGATGGAGTCGGGAAAGTCTATCTTTGTACAGTCTGACGACAACAAAAACGACAAACATCCAAGCCTTAAGTCACGCGCTGATGAGGTTCTTGATGGTATCAAGGCACCTGATGAAAAAGCGAAAAAGGCTTGTGAAACCTGGTTCGATGTCCGTGCGTTCGGGCAGCTTTTCGCATTCAAGGCTACCGGCGGCAAGAAAGGCAAGGCCAAGGAGGGTGAGGAATCCGGCGACGACAAGGGGGTATCCATCGGCATTCGCGGACCGGTCAGTGTTCAATCGGCATTTAGTATTGCACCGGTCAGCCTGACCAGCACCCAGATCACCAAGAGCGTCAGCAGTGAGGGCGATGGCACCAAGCGCGGTTCCGATACCATGGGAATGAAGCACCGCGTGGATCGTGGAATTTACACCTTCTACGGCAGCATGAACCCGCAATTGGCGGTTAAGACCGGTTTTAGCGATGATGATGCAGTGGCCATCAAGACTGTCTTGCCGCGACTGTTCGAGAACGATGCATCCTCTGCCCGTCCCGAGGGGAGTATGGAGGTTCTGAAGGTAGTGTGGTGGCAGCACAACTGTGCCAGCGGACAATGCTCATCCGCCAAGGTACATAGGAGCTTGAATGTCACGGATACTGATGACTTAGACGCATTAATCTCATTCAATGAACTGAACGGGCCAACACCTGAAATCATCGATGGAGTCTAAATTCTGGGCGGCCTTCGTGGCCGCTCAAAAAAGGCCACTAACATGAAAAAACAAAAAGACCTCCCTCTCCCAACCGGCGAATTCATCCTCTATCAGACCGATGACGGCTCGACCAGAATCGAAGCCAGATTTCAGGGGGAGACGGTCTGGCTCTCGCTGAACCAAATGGTAGAGTTGTTCCAGCGTGATAAGTCGGTTATCTCCAAGCACATCAAGAACATCTTTGATGAAGGCGAGTTGAGGCGCGAGCCAGTTATTGCAAATTTTGCAACAACTGCCGCCGACGGTAAGAGTTATCAGGTTGATTATTACAACCTCGACGTGATCATCTCTGTCGGCTACCGCGTGAAATCCCTGCGCGGCACCCAGTTCCGGATCTGGGCAACCCAGCGGTTGCGGGAGTACATTGTCAAAGGCTTCACAATGGATGACGAACGTCTGAAAAACCCGCCGGGCAAGGGGCAGAAGGATTATTTCGATGAACAGCTGGAGCGTATTCGGGATATCCGCTCTTCGGAGCGGCGTTTTTATCAGAAGGTACTCGATATCTACGCAACCAGTATCGACTATGCGCCGAACACGGAGATGTCGCAGCAGTTCTTTGCTACCGTCCAGAACAAGATACACTGGGCCTGCCACGGCCACACCGCTGCTGAAGTGATCTATCAGCGGGCGGATGCGGACAAGCCGTGCATGGGGCTGGTCACGACACGTTCCGGCGGCATTGTGCGGAAAGATGATGTCGCTATTGCCAAGAACTACCTGACAGAAGGCGAACTCCAAGCTCTTAACCGCATTGTGGCCGCGTATCTTGATTTTGCCGAGCTTCAGGCGCTGCGGCGCAAGCCGATGACCATGCGGGACTGGATCGCCAAGCTGGACGATTTCCTGAAACTCTCGGAGCACGAGCTTTTACACCATGCCGGAACTATTTCCGCTGAAACGGCAAAGGAAAAAGCTGAAGTGGAATATGAGCGGTACCGTATCCTGATCGATGCTCAGCCACGCCCGGTTGATCGGGATTTTCTGGAAGCGGCAAAGAAGATTGCGGCGCAACAAAAGGCAGGTAAGAAGCATGACGCCTGAAACTACCGATCCCATCCCGATCTCCGCCCTGGAGCATTACGCTTACTGCCCGCGCCAGTGCGCCCTGATCCATGTTGAACAGGTCTGGAGCGAGAACCTGTACACCATGCGCGGACATGATGTGCATGAGCAGGTGCATGACGACTCGTCCCACGATCTGGCCGGAGTACGATTGGAACGCTCCCTCCCCATCTGGTGCCGCCGGTTGAACCTGACCGGCAAGGGAGATCTGGTGGAGTTCCACGACAGCATCCCCTACCCGGTGGAGTACAAGTCGGGACATCAGCGCAAGGGGAATCCCGAGACCACTCAGCTCTGCGCTCAGGCGATCTGCCTGGAGGAAATGTTCGGCGTTTCCGTGCCAAAAGGGGCCATTTTCTGGCACGGCTCACGGGAACGGCGCGAGATCGTCTTCAGCGACGCCATGCGCCGTCAGGTGCAAGAGGTAGCGACAGCTGTCGGGGACATGCTGGAAAAACGGATCGTGCCATCGCCGGTGAATGACAAGCGCTGCGAGGATTGTTCTCTCAGGGAGTCGTGCCTGCCGGACGTTGTGGCGGACAAGGGGCGCAGTCGCAAGATGGCACGGGAGTTGTTTGAAATAGAAGGAGAGAAATAATGGACACGAAACTGGTGGTTTTTAAAGATAAAAAAATTCGCAGGATCATGTATAGCGGCGAATGGTGGTTTTCCGTGGTGGATGTTTGCGGGGTATTGACTGACAGTCCGGATGCCGGAGCCTACTGGAGAAAATTGAAACAGCGGCTCAGAGCGGAAGGGAGCGAGGTCGTGACAAATTGTCACGGACTGAAACTGGAGGCAGCGGATGGGAAAAAATATTTAACTGATTGTGCCAGTACAAAAAACATGTTCCGGATTATTCAATCCATCCCATCCCCAAAGGCCGAACCGCTCAAACAGTGGCTTGCCCATGTTGGGTACGAAAGAATCCAGGAGATCGAAGACCCGGAACTGGCAACGGCCAGGACGCGGGAATTGTACCGGGCCAAGGGGTATTCGGAAGCCTGGATCGAGAAGCGTATGCGCGGCATCGCCGTGCGGGCCGAACTGACCGAGGAATGGAAACAACGGGGCGTGGGCGAGGCGCCGGAATACGCCATCTTGACCGCCGAAATCAGCAAGGCCGCCTTCGGTATGACCCCGACGGAATACAAGGAGTTCAAAGGGCTGGAGCGGGAAAACTTGCGCGATCACATGACCGACCTGGAGTTGATTTTCTCCATGCTAGGAGAGGCGGCAACAACTGAGATCGCCCGGAAACAGGATGCCCAGGGATTTCCCGAAAACAGGGTGGCAGCTCGCAAGGGAGGCAAGATTGCCGGCGATGCCAGGGAAAAACTTGAGATCGAGACCGGGGAGAAGGTGACAACCCAAGAGAACTTTTTGGATGAGCCGGAGAGCAAGAAACGGCTGAAGAAATAGAGTTCGTAGAATTACTAGAGTAGGAGAGTTTATAGGGTTGACTCCATGAACTCCATGAACTCCATGAACTCCATGAACTCTATGAACTCAACAAACTCATGTAACTGGAGTTAACCATGAAACAGCTCCTCAATACTCTCTATGTCATGACCCAGGGGGCGTACCTGTCGCTCGATCACGAGACCGTGCGGGTGGAGGTGGCCGGCGAGCTGAAACTTCAGGCGCCGCTGCATCATCTCGGTTCCATCGTCACCATGGGCAATGTCATGATCAGCCCCTTTTTCCTCGGCAAGTGCGCCGACGATGGCCGTTCGGTGGTGATCCTCGACCGCAATGGCCGCTACAAGTGCCGCATGGTCGGCAAGACCGGCGGCAACGTGCTGTTGCGCCAGGCCCAGTACCAGGCTGGACAGGATGAAAACCGGACAACGGCCATTGCCGCCGCCATGACCGCCGGCAAGGTAAAAAACGCCCGCAATGTGCTGATGCGCAGCGCCGGTGAATCAGACGATCCGGCCGAAGAAGCGACCCTGCGCAAAGCCGCCGAGGTGCAGGCCGATGCGCTGTTCCACCTGAAAACTCCCCGCGACACCGATCATGTGCGCGGCCTGGAAGGGGAAGCGGCGGCAGCCTATTTCAACGTCTTTCCGCTCATGATGAAGAGCACGGAACGGGAGAGTCTTCCCATGAATGGCCGTAACCGCCGGCCACCGCTCGACCCGGTCAATGCATTGATCTCGTTTCTCTACACCCTGCTGCTGAATGACTGTATCAGCGCCCTGGAAGCGGTCGGGCTCGATCCCCAGATGGGGTTTCTGCATGTGCCCCGGCCGGGAAGGCCGTCGCTCGGATTGGATCTGATGGAAGAGTTCCGCGCTTTCCTGGCTGACCGTCTGGCGATCACCCTGATCAACCGTAAACAGCTGATGATCGAACATTTTGAGCCGCGTCCCGGCGGGGCGATCTACCTCAACGAGAAGGGGCGGCGCGAGGTGGTCGCGGCCTACCAGAAACGCAAGCAGGAAGAAGCGGAGCACCCGCTGCTGGCGGAGAAAACCCCCATCGGCCTGTTGCCGTTTCTTCAGGCGCGGCTGTTGGCCCGGCATCTGCGGGGCGATCTGGAATCGTACGTACCGTATGTTCATAGTTAAATGAGTTCATAGAGTTCATAGAGTTCATAGAGTTGTTGGAGTTGTTGGAGTTGTTGGAGTTGAGAGAGTTGGGGGAGAAGATGTCAAAAATTGAGCGATTTGAAGATATTCAGGCGTGGCAAAAGGCACGGGTGCTGGTTAAAGACGTGTACTCCGTCAGCAACTCGGGGCAATTTGCCAAGGACTTTGGCCTGCGTGACCAAATGCGCCGGGCAGCAGTTTCAATTATGCTCAACATTGCCGAGGGATTCGCCAGACGGAGCAAGCGGGAGTTTGTCCAGTTTCTCGTTATTGCCCATGGTTCTGCGGCTGAGGTTCAATCCGCGCTCTATGTAGCACTTGATCAGGAATATTTAGCTACTACCGAGTTTGATGCCATATATCGATTGGTAGACGAGGTCTCGAAAATGATCATGGCGTTTTCCCGTTACCTGGACACTAACTCCATGAACTCCATGAACTCCATGAACTCAATAAACTCAAGGAACTAACTCTATGTGGTTTGTTGTCTGTTACGACGTGAATACGGAGACCAAGGAAGGGAGGAGACGGCTTCGCCGGGTGGCGCAGGTGTGTAAAAACTACGGCCAGCGGGTGCAGAAGTCGGTATTTGAATGTCAGGTGGATGAGATCAAGTACGAGCAGTTACGCAAGCGCCTTTTGAAAGAGGTGAAGCTCGATCAGGACAACCTGCGGCTCTACCGTTTGACCGAGCCTCGGGACAAGCGGGTTGAGGAGTATGGAGCGATCAGGACCGTTTTCTTTGATGAGGATACGTTGGTGGTATGAATTGCGCGAACCGGGTGTCCGTGCAAAAAACGGGGGGTGTTCGCGATGTTGGAAAATCAGATAGTTAGATCTGTCGATCTGCTGTATGGCAAGCGGTTTGTGGCCACAGCTTGGCAGGTTCGCAGAATGTATGAGGTAACTTGTTGGAAACTGTCCTCTTTTTGAGGGGTCAGCGCCCATCCAATCCGGGTGGGCGAGGATTGAAACGATATACTGCACGAGCGCACCTTCCGCCACACCCTGGAACTGGCGCCCATCCAATCCGGGTGGGCGAGGATTGAAACGATAGGCTTAAAAAGCCATGCGTCTTCGTCGTCTGGAGCGCCCATCCAATCCGGGTGGGCGAGGATTGAAACATCACACATGATCGCCTCCGCTGATCTGCAAACCCGAGCGCCCATCCAATCCGGGTGGGCGAGGATTGAAACTTGTTGATATTTGTGCCTCTCAGGTCGATAGAAGAGCGCCCATCCAATCCGGGTGGGCGAGGATTGAAACTTGCGTACCTTCTGCTTTTCCGGCTTTGGATCGACGAGCGCCCATCCAATCCGGGTGGGCGAGGATTGAAACTGACAGCATGTGCCACCATTGGCGCCAGAGGGTAGAGCGCCCATCCAATCCGGGTGGGCGAGGATTGAAACTCTTCCGCGCCGAGGATAATGGCCAGCTTGCGGGCCGAGCGCCCATCCAAACCGGGTGGGCGCACTCATCAACTCATCAACTCATCAACTCATCAACTCATCAACTCATCAACTCATCAACTCATCAACTCATCAACTCTTCAACTCTTCAACTCAATGAACTCTCTAACTCAATAAACTCAACGAACTCCGATAACCATCCACCAGCTCGGTCAGCCGCTTCTTCATGCCGTTCTTGAGCGGACCAACCGCCACCAGCTTCAACGAATCGGGGGCAAAAACAGTGCGGGCCGTTTCGCGCAACTGCTGCGCGGTGCTGGCACAGATTTCCCGGTAATCATCCTCGATGCTGCGGGTGACGTCCATCAATTCTCCCCACCCGTAACGAACCCCCATCTCATAGGCCGAATCACGACTGTAATCCAGATCATAACAGTAGGAACGCTTGACCCGCTGCAATTCAGCCTCGGGAACCAGCTCACGGCAGACGGTTGACAATTCCTCCAGCGTGACCGCCACTGCCTGGAGCAGGGTATCGGGGGAAGTGGAAAGATCAATTGCGATACAGCCGGTTTCCCGGTAGGTACCGACCGCCGCTTCCACCGAATAGATTATTCCCAACTCCTCGCGCAGCTTGAGATAGAGCCGTGAACTGCCGCCACCGGCCAGGATCCGGCGCAGCAGGCGCAGGGGAGTCATGCGCTGGTCATGACGGCTGAAAGCCAGAAATGCCAGCTGCAGGGTGATCTGGCTGTCCGAGTCGCGGATCAGCCGGATGGTCGGGGCACCTCGCTGGTCGGTAACCAGCTTGAGCGGCGGTAACTCCTGCTGCTGCCACTCGCCAAAGATCTTCTGGGCGGCGGCAAAGACTTCCTCATGCCTGACCGGTCCGGCCACGGTGACCACCGCGTTGGTCGGGGAGTAGTAACGTTGCTGGTGGCGCTGCAAATCGGACTGGTCAATGGTTTCGATCGTGGCCAGGGTGCCGACCGTCGGCTTGCCGAGCGGATGACGCGGCCAGAGCAGACGACTGACCACCGTATCGGCATTGATCTCCACCCCTGCTTCGTTCAGGTCTTCCCGCGCCTCTTCGGCAATGATCCGTTTTTCGATCTCGATACCGGCAAACAGCGGGTGCATCAGCATGGAGGCCAGAATTTCCATGCCCCGCCGGATATTGTCCGGGTGCAGCCGCGAATAGAAGCAGGTGGAATCGGCATCGGTAGAAGCATTGGGCGCGCCGCCGATTTCCTCAAAGGCATGTTCGATAGCGAGGGAAGAGGGAAAATCCCGGCTGCCACGAAACAGGATATGTTCCAGAAAATGGGAGAGCCCTTCCTTGCCATGGGGATCATTACGTCCCCCCACGTTGAGGTAGACCGCCAGTTCGGCGGAATGAAGATGGGGCATTTCGACACAGACGATCCGCAGCCCGTTGGGCATGGTGTGCATATACGGGGTAATCATTGCAGCTCCTGCCTGATCGCCGCAATCCGCTGGCGATACTCTTCGGGAGTCAACAGGAGTTCCTGGTGCGCTTCGGACCAGATCGGCCGCGGCCAGAGCGGATCGGTGGTAAAGCGGGGAACCAGATGCCAGTGGATATGGGGAACCATGTTGCCCAGCAGCTCGTAATTGATCTTGTGCGCCGAAAAGACGCGTTGCAACGCCTGGGCCGACCGGCTGATTTCTTCCATCATGGTGCTGCGGGCAGCCTGTTCCAGCTGAAACAGCTCGGCGACATGCTGCTTGGCATACAGGAAACAGTAGCCGCTGAAGAACTGGTCCGGGTTGAGAACCAGGTAGCACTGTTCAAACTCCGCGATGCGGAATTCCGGCTGTTCCTGCCAGCGCACGCAAAAGGTGCAAGGTTGTGGGGTCATGGTTAGTCCTTGGGGTATATTCGTTATAGTATAAATTGCGGCATTTTGATCCACTAATGACACGAAGTTTCACGAACAATTGGCAAGTGAACAGTCAGCAGGATGTTCACCAAAACGATGATCGAAAAGTTACAGTAACACTTTGATTTACTTTGTCTTTATTCGTGCAGTTCGTGGATAACTGTTTGGGAAGGCAGCTTCACTTCTCGCTCCAGCGGGTACGCAGGAGCGCCAGCTCCCGCCCATCAAGAGCATTGACGATCTGGTGCAGCCAGACCCCGTCCCCTGCTTCGGCGGCACGGGCAATCACCGTGTCACCGTATAACACTTCAGCCCGGTACGAGATTTCCAGCTCAACCAGCATACCATGCAGCACCGTTTCCGGGAGGCTTTCCAGCGCCCAGCCGGCAATCACCGTATTGTTGACATGCTGGTTGCTGTCAAGATCGCTGAACAACACCCGGAAGGAATGTTCATGGACTGCAGTCGCTGAAAAGGGGGGGAGTGACGTAAAATCATCGGGGATCATCCTCAGCGGGTCGAGCGGGTATTCGGGCAGCGCCGTGCTCAGTCTGACCGGACGCCTGGTCGCCATGTTCAGCACCGCCCAGGAGGTGGTAGCCTTTGCCAGATCAGTTCCGTCCGTCTGTTGCAGCTGAAATTCCCGGCAACTGAACAGCCCCTGGCGGGTGGAAGGCCAGGTGGTGATGGTGACGGTTTCGTCGGCGCGCGGATAACGTTGCACCAGGAGATGGATCCGGGAGATCACCCAGGTATAGCCGTTCTTGCGCAGATCGATCACCGAAATACCGAGCCGGCGGGCGTGCAGACCGGCGCAATCCTGCAGGTAGTTCAGCAGCATCACCGGCCGTAAACGGCCGTGGCAGTCAAGTTCATGGTAACGGGTCCGGATGGTTTGTTCAAAGCGGGGAGAGGTCATTCGTAGCGCAACGCCTCGATCGGATTGAGCCCGGCGGCCTTGCGGGCCGGATAAAAACCGAAAAAGATGCCGACTGCTCCGGAAAAGAAAAAGGCGACCAGCACCGATTGCAGTGAGATCAGGGTCGGCCATTCCAGAAAGCGGGAAACTACGGTGGCTCCCAGGGAACCGAGCAATATGCCGATAATCCCCCCCAGCATGGTCAGCAGCACCGCTTCGGTCATGAATTGCCACAGGATATCGTTTTTGCGCGCCCCGATCGCCATGCGAATGCCGATTTCACGGGTCCGCTCGGTGACCGACACCAGCATGATGTTCATGATGCCGATACCGCCGACGATCAGCGAAATGGAGGCGACCGCTCCCAGCAGGAGCGACATCGCCTTGGAGGACTGTTCGGCCACCGCCAGGATTTCGGAGAGATTGCGGGTGGTAAAATCCTTTTCCTTACCACCGGTAATCCGGTGGCGCTGCATCATCAGATTGTTGATTTCCGTTTCCGCCTTGTCCAGCAGATCCTCACTCTTGGCCTGCACCAGAATGGCGTTGACCGAATTGGGGAACTGGGAACGGGACAGCTTGATCTGGGCCGTACGCAACGGCACAAAGACCGTATCATCCTGGTCAGTTCCCTGGGGGGATTGCCCCTTGCGTTCCAGTACCCCGATCACGGTGAACGGGATTTTCTTGATCCGCACGATCTTCCCCACCGGTTCATCACTGCCGAACAGGTTGTCAGCCACCGTCTGCCCCAACAGACAGACCTTGCCGGCGCCATCCACATCCTGCGAAGTAATGTTGCGGCCGTTCACCACCGGCCATTCACGGATTTCAAACAGTTCGGGCGTGGCACCCATCACGATGGTGGACCAGTTCATATTCCCATACACAATCTGGGAGGTGCTGCGCACCGTGCCGCTGGCCCGCGCCACCGAAGGGCATTCGGCCATCACCGCCTTTGCGTCGTCGGAGGTGAGCGCCTGGGAACCGCCGGAACCGGTGCGAATCCCGCCACTGGTGGTTGAACCGGGGATCACCAGGATAATGTTGCTCCCGATGCTGGCGATCTGTTGGGAGATGACATAGCTGGCGCCGGAACCGACCGCCATCATGGCGATCACCGCCGCAATGCCGATGATGATGCCGAGCATGGTCAGAAATGAGCGCATCTTGTTGGTGCGCAGGGCGCGCAGCGATATTTTGAGGGTTTGCAGGAAATCCATGATCTTATGCCTTCAGGCCGGTCTGACTATCGGCAATTATCCGCCCATCCTTAAAGGTAATCTGGCGACCGGCGTAGGCAGCCACATCGTGCTCGTGGGTCACCATGATGATGGTGATCCCCTGCCGGTTCAGGCTGGTGAACAGTCCCATGATCTCGGCGGTAGTGGTACTGTCCAGATTACCGGTCGGCTCATCGGCCAGGATCACCGCCGGCTGGTTGACCAGGGCACGGGCAATGGCAACCCGTTGCTGTTGACCGCCGGAAAGCTGGCTGGAGTGGTTGTACTCCTTGCCGGCCAACCCGACCTGTTCCAGCGCCGCCAACGCCCTGACATGACGTTGCTTACCATGAATGCCGGCATACACCAGCGGCAGTTCCACGTTTTCCACGGCCGGAGTGCGGGGCAACAGGTTAAACCCCTGGAACACGAAACCGAGTTTACGGTTGCGAATGTCAGCCAGCTGGTTGACATCCATCCCCCCCACATCCACCCCATCCAGCAGATAACTGCCGGAGGTCGGCCGGTCAAGGCAGCCGAGCAGGTTCATGCAGGTTGACTTGCCGCTGCCAGAAGCGCCCATGATGGCCACGAATTCCCCTTCGGCAATATCGAAGGAAATCCCTTTCAGTGCTTCAAACTGCTGGTCTCCCATGACAAAGACCCGGCGGATATCGGAGAGTGAGATAACGGTTTTCATGATCGCGCATGGTACCCCGAGCAGCTTGCCCGCGTCAATCCAATACTACCGCCGGCAGACGGCAAGCGGCAGACCGGGCAATCGAAACAGCGTTGCAGAACGTCTTGAAGATTGTGTTTCGCTTCCATTTATGGCACTCTCCCCCCGACGACGTTTTCATTTTGACCGGCCGGAGGAATCGGAACACCATGCTTCCCATTGTTCAACAGATAAAAGAGTTGCTGAAACAGCACAATGCCGTGCTGCTTGCCCATAATTACATGCGTGACGAAGTTCAGGAAATCGCTGATATAACCGGTGATTCCCTGGCCCTTTCCATCGCGGCATCCAAAACAAACGCCGATGTAATCATTTTCTGCGGCGTGCACTTCATGGCCGAATCGGCCGCCATCCTCTCCCCTGGCAAGCGGGTGCTGCTGCCGCGTCCCGAC
>Ga0209798_10000090_pt1 | contig 47859 bp, 45 predicted proteins | sample DOMMetBare3Fresh_FD_187475 | JGI IMG/M metagenome (GOLD analysis project Ga0209798, IMG submission 187475) | Wetland sediment microbial communities from St. Louis River estuary, USA, under dissolved organic matter induced mercury methylation -... | ecosystem: Environmental > Aquatic >...
TCGCCGATCTCACCCGCAACGCCTTCATGAATGGCGACATCTCGACCGTGATGAGCCCGCGCACGGTGATCACCTGGGCGGAGAACGCCGACATCTTCACGGACGTCGGCTTCGCCTTCCGGCTCACCTTCCTCAACAAGTGCGACGAGCTGGAGCGGCCGATCGTGGCCGAGTTCTACCAGCGCTGCTTCGGGGTGGAGCTGCCGGAAAGCTCGGTGAACGTGGCGCTAAGCTGAGATCAGGCATCATGCCTTGGTCTGTCCTCGCATCCGTCCTTTTTGAGCGAGGGTGGTTGCCGGTCAGGCAGTGACGGACAGGAAGCTCGATGTCCTCCAACAGCAAGCCGAAGTCGACCCCGAAGGAAAGCCCGACCGAGCCGTTCAAGCGCGCGGTCACCGGCTGCATGCGTGCGATCGCGCGCAAATCCGACCTGGAGGTTGGCTTCGCGGCCGAGCGTCCCGGCATGGTCGGTGGCAAGGCGCGGCTGCCGGAGCCGGCGCGCAAGCTCACGCCGGGCGAGGCCGCGATCGTGCGCGGCCACGCCGACTCGATCGCGCTCAAGCTCGCCTGTCACGATCCTGGTGTGCACCGGAAGCTCGTGCCGGGCGGGCAGACCGCGCGCGCCGTGTTCGAGGCGGTCGAGCAGGCGCGTGTCGAGGCGATCGGCGCGCGCCGCATGTCGGGCGTCGCCAAGAACCTCTCCGCCATGATCGATGACCGCTTCCATCGCGGCAAATTCGACGAGGTGTCCGATCGCGCCGATGCCCCGATCGAGGAGGCGCTCGCCATGCTGGTGCGCGAGCGGCTGACCGGTATGACGCCGCCGGCGGCAGCCCGCCGCCTGGTCGATCTGTGGCGTCCGCTGCTCGAGGAGCGTGCCGGCAAGAACCTCGATCGGCTCGAAAAGCTGATCGACAACCAGGCCCGCTTCGGCGACGTCGTGCACGATCTGCTCGACGACCTCGACATGGGCGAGGACCGCAGCTCCGACGCCGACGACGAGGAGGGCGCCGAGGGCGACCAGGACAAGCGCAAGGAAAAGTCCGGCGAGGACGGCGAGGGCGAGCAGTCCGACGACGCCGAGGCCCGCGCCGACGAGGCCGAGGTCTCGGGCGAGGAAATGTCCGACACCACGGCCGAATCCGCCGAGGCGCTGTCGGCCGAAATGTCGGACGACGCCGAGATGGGCGACTCTGAAGCGCCGGCCGAGCCGCGGCGTCCGCGCCGGCATGGCGCCAACGAGCCGCGCGGTCCGGACTACCGACCGTTCATCGGCAAGTTCGACGAAATGGTTCCGGCCGAGGAGTTGTGCGAGCCGGAGGAGCTCGAGCGGCTGCGCAGCTATCTCGACAAGCAGCTCTCGCATCTGCAGGGCGTGGTGGCTCGGCTCGCCAACCGGCTGCAGCGACGCCTGATGGCGCAGCAGAATCGCGCGTGGGAGTTCGATCTCGAAGAGGGCATGCTCGATCCGGCCCGCCTCGCGCGCATCATCATCGATCCGCTCCACCCGCTGTCATTCAAGCGCGAGAAGGACACCAAGTTCCGCGACACGGTGGTGACCCTGCTGCTCGACAATTCGGGCTCGATGCGCGGACGGCCGATCACGGTCGCAGCGACTTGCGCGGACATTCTCGCGCGCACGCTGGAGCGCTGCGGCGTCAAGGTCGAGATCTTGGGATTCACCACGCGCGCCTGGAAAGGCGGGCAGTCGCGCGAGGCCTGGCTTGCCGCCGGCAAGCCTCCCAATCCGGGTCGCCTCAACGACCTGCGCCACATCATCTATAAGTCGGCCGACGCGCCGTGGCGGCGCGCGCGCAAGAATCTCGGACTGATGATGCGCGAAGGCCTCCTCAAGGAGAACATCGACGGCGAGGCGCTCGACTGGGCGCACAAGCGCTTGCTCGCGCGCAGCGAGCAGCGCCGCATCCTGATGATGATCTCCGACGGCGCGCCGGTCGACGACTCAACGCTCTCGGTCAATCCCGGCAACTATCTCGAGCGTCACCTGCGTTGGGTGATCGAGGAGATCGAGACCCGCTCGCCGGTCGAGCTCATCGCCATCGGCATCGGTCACGACGTTACTCGGTATTACCGTCGGGCGGTGACCATCGTGGATGCCGAGGAGCTGGGTGGCGCCATGACGGACAAGCTCGCCGAGCTGTTCGACGAGAACGCGACCGAGGCCGAGATGCAGCGCATGCCGGCGCGCAAGCCGGATCGGTGGTCGCGCGCCTCTGCAACCTTCCTCGATCCGACCGATCGTCGTCGCGCTTAGGCCGCAAACGGCTGGTGGTGCAGAGCAGCCCTGCCGGCTATGATTCGTGCGCCGGCGGCGGGGCTTGATTGATGGAGCGGGGAGCATGCTGCTGCATCGTTCGCTGGAGCAGCCGGCAAGGCTCGGCATCTCATCCGGGCTGAGCCGGCGGTCGGTCGGCGCGCTGCTGCTGGCCCTCGCGCTCACCCCGCTGCCGGATGCCGCACCGGCACAGCGCACCCCCGATCCGCCGGCGTCGATCGAGATTGCGGCCCATCGCCTGGCAGGCTTTGATCATACCGATTCGGCGCGCCGCCAGTTCGGGCTGCTGGAATTCCGCGGCGGGCTTGCACTCACCTCCTCGTTCAAGCATTTCGGCGGCCTGTCTGCCATTCGGGTTCAGCCGGACGGCGCCAATTTCGTCGCGCTCACCGACAAGGGCTGGTGGCTCAAGGGGCGGATCGTCTACGACGGGAGCCGCCCGAGCGGCATTGCGGACGCGCAGATGGCGCCGATCCTGGGTCCGGACGGGCTCACGCTCGCTTCGCGCGGTTGGTACGACACCGAGTCGATCGCGCAGGATGGCGGCACGCTCTATGTCGGGATCGAGCGCGTCAATCGCATTGTCCGGCTCGATTTCGGCAAGGATGGACTCCTCGCCCGTGCCCAGCCGGTCGAGGTTCCGCCCGCCGTGCGCGGCCTGCCCAACAATAAGGGCCTCGAGTCGCTGGTGTTCGTGCCGCGCGGCCTGCCGCTCGGCGGAGCCTTGATCGCGATCTCGGAGCGCGGGCTCAATCGCGACGGCAATCTCTTGGCCTTCCTGATCGGCGGGCCGCGTCCGGGGCCGTTCGCGCTCAAGCGCACCGCCGATTTCGATGTCAGCGACGCCGCGCTGCTGCCGTCGGGAGACCTGCTGATCTTGGAGCGCAAGTTCAGCTGGGCCGCCGGTCTGTTCATCCGGATGCGTCGCATCAGGCTTGCGGATGTGCAGCCGGGTGCGCTGGTCGACGGCAAGGTGCTGTTCGAAGCCGACCTCGGCTATGCGATCGACAACCTGGAAGGACTAAGCGTCCACCGCGGCGCAAACGGCGAGACCGTGCTGACCCTGGTGTCGGATGACAATTTCTCCGCGCTGCAGCGCACGCTGTTGCTGCAGTTCACGCTGGCGGAGCCCTGAGAGGGGGCGAACAGGGGAATAGACAAATAAGGGGCGTTCCTAGGCGTTTGCGCTATTCGCCACTTCGCCAGTGGTCTTTTTCTTCTTGATCTGGCGCTTGAGCTCAAGCACGCGCGGGGACAGCTCCGCGTCCCTCGCCTTCATCAGGAAGGCGTCGAGGCCGCCGCGATGGTCGATTGTCCTGAGTGCGTTCGCCGACACCCGCAGCCTGATCGATCGGCCGAGCGCATCCGACATCACTGTGACGTTAAGCAGGTTGGGCAGGAACCGCCGCTTGGTCTTGCGGTTTGAGTGGCTCACTTTGTGCCCGACCTGCGCCCCTTTGCCGGTCAGTTCGCATCGCCGCGACATGGCGAAATCCTTCTTTAATATCAGGAGCCTCGCAGGCACGCGCCGCGTCAGGTCGCCGCCATGGCGCCTCCGCTCCGGCTGGCTCGGCTAGAGACCGCGGACGTATAGTGGCGGGGGGCGAAAGCGTCAAGGGAAGGGTCGAGGTTCCTCGCGCCCCGAAGGCTCCTCAAGGCCCCAAAGCGCGCCCGCCCCGTCTTGGTCCGGCCTGGAGGGCCTAACCCATGCGGGCGCTTGAGGTATTGTTATCCCTGCTGAAATGCCTTGATCGAGCCAAGATGGCAGGGCAAAGGTTAAGCGGATTCGTGCGGGGGCGGCGGGGGAGGCCACCAGTCCTTGCTCGAAGGACCCGAGCCGGCGGGCTCGGTAGTCCTTCATCTGGTGCAGCGAGCAGAGGGACCTAGCCACGTGACAACACGCAGGGCTACGCGCCATGCCATAGTTTTTGGGCTCGCCGTCTGCGGCGCGACCTATGTCGATGCGAGCGGCGCCGCCCAGGCCCAAGGCAAGCTGGAAGCCCGCTATGGCGTGACGCTCGGCGGGATATCGTTCGGCCAGGGGTCCTGGACCATCGACGTTCGCGACGACCAATATACCGCGGCCGTCAGTGGAACGACCGTCGGGCTGATGCGGATTTTCGCCAGCGGACAAGGTTCCAGCGCCGTGCGCGGAACGATCTCGAACGGCCAGCCGATGGTTTCCTCGTACGCGTCGAGCATTCAGACCGACAAGCGGTACGACGAAGTCCGAATGGTGCTGAACGCCGGCGCCGTAAAGGAATTTGTCGCTGAGCCGCCGTCGGTCCCGAACCCGGAGCGCGTCCCGATCACCGACGCGCATCGCAAGGGCGTTACCGATCCCATGACGGGTGCAATCATGCGCGTCCCCGGCAATGGCGATACCTTCACGCCCGAGGCCTGTCATCGCAAGGTTGCGGTCTTTGACGGTCGCATGCGCTACGATCTGGCGCTTGCGTTCAAGCGGCTTGACAAGGTCAAGTCGGAAAAGGGCTACCAGGGCAACGTGGTTGTTTGCGCTATCTATTTTTCCCCGGTTGCGGGCCACGTTCCGGATCGTCCGGTGATCAAATATCTCATTGATCTGCGCGACGCCGAGGTTTGGCTCGCCCCAATCGCCGGGACCCGCCTGATGGTGCCCTACCGGGCCTCGGTCCCGACGCCGTTTGGTGTCGGTATCCTGCAGGCCACGCAGTTCGTTTCGGTGCCGTATCCCCATCGCGCATCGGCCAGCGGTATCCGATCGCAGTAATGCGGTTATCCCGGGGCGTTAAGGAGTTTTTGCCTTCGCAACGATGCTGGCTTTGCTCGGCTACCCGATCTTGTAGCTTTTTGTTAGGATGCCGCGAGATGTGGCCGTGAACGAACTCGAACTCCTGGCGAGTCAGCGATTCGGGCGCGATTCGTTCGGGACTCGTTCCAAAGCTTAAGCACATGGATGCGGAATGCTTCTCCACAGCCAGGCCCCTGTCGCAATGTGATACAAGCGCTTCGGCGAGGAGGCCAAATATGGCCGGGATGCTGGACGTCGTGAGGGAGCGGAACAGATATTGGCCCACGGTCGGTCGGTGTCTTACCGGTGCGCGGGAAATTGAAGCGCGGCAGGATCGGCCCTATCATTCGCCAAAGGAGCGGTTCAGCGATCGATCGAGGCGGGCGTTTCGCGACGGACGAACAGGCCCCATTTGCCAAATTCCGTGGACGATGAAGATCGTCTACACTGAGCATGCCCTTCAGGACCTGAGCGAGATTGTCAGCGAGGCAGGATCATCCAGCGACGGCGCCTCGGGTTGAAGCGCGTCTACGTTCTCTCTCGGACCAGGAGTTGGCCCATCGTGCGGAAACCCAGAGTGCGAAAAGAAGTCACGACCATCGCGGGTTTGGGTGGTTCTGCTCGGTCGGTGCGCTTACAAGGCCTTGTACCGGACGCCAGATGAGACGCATAAGAGAGACAGCGAACAGACCGCTCGGCGTCAGCTTGAAGAGACGATAACGTGAAACAAGGGCGGCAACAGATGCCCAGCCGTTGAACATGGCAAGCCACGGCAGTTAGCAGCGCCTGGCAAAGCACAAGGCGCTTCCAGGTCGAGTTCGATCATCAATGCCCATCTCCTTCTCATCCCCGACCAATCGCGACGCCCGCGCCCGCGGCGTTGGCGTCACCGCCGTGCTTGGCCCCACCAACACCGGCAAAACCCATCTCGCCATCGAGCGCATGCTCGGGCATTCCAGCGGCATTATCGGACTGCCGCTGCGGCTCTTGGCGCGCGAGGTCTACAACAGGTGTGTGGAGCGGGTCGGTGCCGATGCGGTGGCGCTGATTACCGGCGAGGAGAAGATCAAGCCTTCGAACCCGCGCTTCTGGGTCGCGACCGTGGAGGCGATGCCACGCGAGCTCGACGTCGCGTTCCTGGCCATCGACGAAGTGCAGCTTGGCTCCGATCTCGAGCGCGGCCATGTCTTCACCGACCGCATGCTCAACCGCCGCGGCCGCGAGGAGACGTTGGTGCTCGGCGCCGCCACCGTGCGGCCGATGGTGGAGCGGCTCCTGCCTGGCGCGCATGTGCTCACCCGTCCGCGCCTGTCGCAGCTTACCTTCTCGGGCGAGAAGAAGATCACGCGCCTGCCGCGCCGCTCGGCCATCGTCGCGTTCTCGGCTGACGAGGTCTACGCCATCGCCGAGCTGATCCGCCGCCAGCGCGGCGGCGCCGCCGTGGTGATGGGCTCGCTCTCGCCGCGCACCCGCAACGCCCAGGTCGCGCTCTATCAGTCGGGCGATGTCGAATATCTGGTCGCCACCGACGCCATCGGCATGGGGCTCAATCTCGACGTCGATCACGTCGCGTTCGCATCCGATCGCAAGTTCGACGGCTACCAGTTCCGCCGCCTCAATCCGGCCGAGCTCGCCCAGATCGCGGGCCGTGCCGGGCGAGCAAGCCGCGATGGCACCTTCGGCACCACCGGCCGCTGTCCGCCGTTCGAGACCGAGCTCGCGCACGCGCTGGAAAGCCATTCGTTCGAGCCGATCCAGACCTTGCAGTGGCGCAACACCGCGCTCGACTTCTTTTCGCTCGGCGCTCTGCAGGCTTCGCTCGCGGAGACGCCGAAGGAGAACGGACTGACGCGCGCACCGGTCGCCGAGGACATCCTGGTGCTCGACCACGCCGCGCGCGACGACGACGTGCGCAACATGGCGACCACGCCGGAAGCGATCGCGCGGCTGTGGGAGGTCTGCCAGGTTCCCGACTATCGCAAGATCTCGCCGGCCGCGCATGCCGAGCTGGTGATGACGCTCTACGGCTATCTGATGCGGGAAGGGAAACTCCCGGTCGACTGGTTCGCCCGCCAGGTCGACCTCGCCGACAACGCTGAAGGCGACATCGATACGCTGTCCAATCGCATCGCCCATATCAGGACCTGGACGTTCGCGGCCAACCGGCTGGACTGGCTCGCCGATCCCGAGCATTGGCAGGGGGTCACGCGTGCGGTCGAGGACAAGCTCTCCGACGCGCTGCACGAGCGGCTCACCGAGCGCTTCGTCGATCGCCGCACCAGCGTGCTGATGCGGCGCATGCGCGAGAACACCGCGCTTGAGACCGACATCCGCAAGTCCGGCGAGGTCGTGGTCGAAGGCCATGTCATCGGCCGGCTCGACGGCTTCACCTTCACGCCCGAGGCATCGTCAGCCGGCACTGACGCCAAGGCGCTGGCCGGCGCCGCCCAGAAGGTGCTGGCGGTCGAGATCGACGCGCGCGCGAGCCGGCTCGGGCAGGCGCCCGACGACCAGTTCGTGCTGGCGACCGACGGAGTGATCCGCTGGCAGGGCCAGCCGGTGGGCAAGATCATGGCGGCCGAGGAGGTGCTCAAGCCGCGCGTGCGGATCGTTGCGGATGAGCAGCTCACCGGCGCCTCGCGCGACGCCGTGCAGGCGCGGCTCGACCTCTGGCTCAAGTCTCATATCGAGAAGTTCTTGGGCCCCCTGTTCCAGCTCGCCGCCGCCGAGGACATCACCGGCATGGCGCGCGGCATCGCGTTCCAGCTGTCCGAAGGGCTCGGCGTGCTCGAGCGCCAGAAGGTGGCGGAGGACGTGAAGGGCCTCGACCAGCCCGCGCGCGCCACCTTGCGTAAATACGGGGTGCGCTTCGGCGCCTATCACATCTACCTGCCGCTTCTGCTCAAGCCGGCGCCGCGCGTATTGGCGACCCAGTTGCACGCGCTCAAGCACGACGGCCCGGAGAGCAAGGGCATCGAGGTGATCGAGCGGCTCGCCGCCAGCGGGCGCACCTCGATTCTCGCCGACAAGGAGATCGACCGCGCGCTCTACCGGATCGCCGGCTATCGCGTGTGCGGCGAGCGGGCGGTGCGGGTGGATATTCTCGAGCGGCTCGCCGACATCATCCGACCGGCGCTCGCTTGGCGTGAGGGCTCGTCCGCGCCAAAGCCGGCCGCCGCCTTCGACGGCCGCGGTTTCACGGTCACGCTCGCGATGACGTCGCTCACCGGCTGCTCGGGCGAGGAGTTCGGCTCGATCCTGCGCTCGCTCGGCTATCGCATGGACAAGCGCCCGCGACCGGTCGCACCGGCGCCCGTCGCTCCGCCGACAGCCGAGGCGTCTGCCGCAGCGCCCGCGACCTCGGATGCGGCGCCGGTCGAGGAGCCGGCGGTGGTGGTGCCGGTTCCGGTGGAAGCCGCCATGGCGGACATTGCGATGGCGATCGCGGACTTGTCTGCGGCGGCCGATCGGTCCGAGGCTGCCGTTGAAACGCCGCCGCCTGCTGCCGAAGTAGTCTTGGAAGCAGTCTTGGCGGCCGAGCCGACCGCCGCCGAAGCGGCGCCTGCGCCCGACGTGTCGGCGCCCGCCGAAGTGGCGCCCGCAGGCGATGGGTCCGCGCCCGCCGAAGCCTCGTCCGATCTGGCCACGGCGCAACCTTCGGACGCGCAGCCGACGGCGGCGGAAATCACATCCGCTGCGGTGGAGACGGCCGAGGCTAAACCCGTAGAGCCTGACCTCGTGGAGGTGTGGCGCCCCGGCGGCCGTCTCGATGGCGAGCGTCGGCCACGCCGCCCGCACCACCAGCAGCATCGCCGCCGCGAAGGCTCGGCCCCGGCCGAGGGCGCGCCCGCCGTCGCGGCCGTCGAAGGCAGTGAGGCCGGCGGCGAGGCTGGGCGCCAGCACCGGCGCCATCGTCGTCGTCCGGATCGCACCGATCGTCCTGCAGATCGTCCTGCAGATCGTCCCGCGGATCGTCCCGGCGAGCGGCCTGAACGGCCCGTTCGCACCGACAGTCCGCCGCGACCCGAGCCGCGGGCGGATCGACCGGACCGCGATCAGCGCCGGCCGCAGCGCGGCGACCGTCCGCAGCGCGAGCGTTCCGACCGCCCGGATCGCGATCCCGAGTTGCGTGCCAAGTACATCAAAGGCCGCGAGGGCCGTGATCGGCGCGAACGCGAGCCCGATCCGAATTCGCCGTTCGCCAAGCTGGCGGCGCTCAAGGCCCAGCTCGAGTCCAAGGATGGGCGGTAGAGCATGATCCTAAAGAGCCTGCCCCGGACTTGGTCCGGGGCGGAAAACGGTTCGGAAAAGATTATGCTCAAACCAGAAGCCAGAGCCCTCGACGTTGGATCGCCAGCGCATAGATAAATGGCTGTGGCACGCGCGCGTGGTCCGCACACGCTCGGCTGCGGCCGCGCTTGCCGGCTCCGGGCATGTGCGGGTGAATGGAGCACGCATTTCGGCTTCGAGCCACGCCGTTAAGCCGGGTGATGTCGTCACGGTCGCGCTCGACCGCACCGTGCGGATCCTCAAGGTCGTGGCGTTCGCCGAGCGCCGCGGTGATGCCGCGGCGGGGCGGGCGCTCTACGAGGACCTCGCCCCGGCGCCGGAGCGGCCGGCGGAACCGGCGGCGGACACTGCGGCGCGCATGCCCGGTTCCGGGCGCCCGACCAAACGTGAGCGGCGCGCGATCCGCAGGTTCACGGGCGAGCCATAAGCCGACGAGCCATCTTAAGCAAAGTGGAGACGCAGGTTCCGGCCCCGACAAACAAAGCAATCAATGGCCGCAAATGGCCGTCGTCTCTTGCTCGGCGGGATGCCTTGCGCTAGTCAGCCCCTAGTGCCGCCGATTTGAAGTTCCTACAACGCCTGCAGCAGATTCGATGAGGAACTTAAATCGAAAAGCGGCACTAGAATCATAGAGTTGCTAATGCCCCTTTGTTTCCGAAGTTCGTGTCAGAGTGTGCTGAGGTGTATCACGAACTTCGGAAACGGGGCACTAGAGTGTTCTGGAGCTGGTGATGACCTACATCGTCGATGAACGCTGCATCAAGTGCAAGCTGATGGACTGCGTGGAGGTATGTCCGGTGGACTGCTTCTACGAAGGCGAGAACATGCTGGTCATTCACCCGGACGAATGCATCGATTGCGGCGTGTGCGAGCCGGAATGCCCGGTCGAGGCGATCAAGCCCGATACCGAGCCCGGACTCGAAAAATGGCTGTCGCTCAACGCCGAATACGCCAAGGTCTGGCCCAACATCACCACCAAGAAGACTCCTCCGGCCGACTCCAAGGCCTGGGAGGGTGTGGCCGGCAAGGAAAAGTACTTTTCGCCGAACCCGGGCACCGGGGACTGATTCTCGGGCCTATTTTGGGCCGGGCTTCTGCCCACCCACAGGCTTGGCCTGTGGGATTAACCACCTGACCCAAATTTAATGCGGCCGCATGACAGAAATACCATTTTATGTCGCCGTAAAGCTTTGATTTCTGCTGAAAATGTGCTATACAATAAAAAAAATGACGGAAACCCTGTAATCCGGGATGCTCCCCTTGGGGGAGCCTTCTTTTTGGGGTTTTCCGAGGAAAATCATCAGGTAGGGGCGTGAGTTATTTACGCTGCGTGTCGTGGCTGGAAGAACGCGTCATAGGTCAAAGAAAACCGCCGCTGTGACCCGGCGGGCAAAGAAAACCGGCGTGCGCCGGAGGACTTCGCAGCCTGTGCGCGGTGCTGTCCGCCGCCGGGCTCCCGTAGCCAACGTCCGCCGCAAGCCGGACGCGGAAGGAGCAATTCCTGGAATGACCAGCAAGAAGGCCACTCAACGACAGGGCTTCAAGACCAACGAGTTCATCGTCTACCCGGCGCATGGCGTAGGGCAGATCCTCTCGATCGAGGAGCAGGAAATCGCGGGTGCCCGGCTTGAGTTGTTCGTCATCACGTTCATCAAGGACAAGATGACGTTGCGGGTTCCGACCGCGAAGATCGCTTCTGTCGGCATGCGCAAGCTTGCCGAGCCGCCGCTCGTGCGCCGTGCACTCGAGACCCTCAAGGGCCGCGCCCGCGTCAAGCGCACCATGTGGTCGCGCCGCGCGCAGGAATACGAGGCCAAGATCAACTCCGGCGACATCGTGGCGATCGCCGAGGTTGTGCGCGACCTGTTCCGCTCCGAGAGCCAGCCCGAGCAGTCCTACTCCGAGCGTCAGCTCTACGAGGCGGCGCTCGACCGGCTCTCGCGCGAGATCGCAGCCGTCCAGCGTGTCACCGAGACCGAAGCGGTCAAGGAGATTGAAGCTTCGCTCGCCAAGGGCCCGCGTCGTGGCCCCGCCAAGCCCGCCGAGGAAGACGAGGCGGTCGAGGACGAGGCTGCGTAAGCGGACGGCCGCAAGCCAACAACCAATTTGCCTGCACAACGATTGAAAAGCCCGGCGGTGCGCCGGGCTTTTTGCTTATTGGGGGGGCGATGATTGTCTGCGCTGCGCTTGGCGTAGGCTATCGCCGGCCACCGCGCGTGCCCACATCTCCTCGGGTGGGGATGTGCTTGGCATTGAGTCTTGCTCGGCCTTGGCCTTCTCCACCTGCCCACCCGGGCGGTAGGCATGGCGGCGCGCCGCGCGCACAGGAGGGGACACAAACCCGAGTTCCCTGGAGAGTCCCCTATGTCCAACCTATCCGATCTGTCTCTCTCATCCTTGTCCGCCGAGCTGCAGCGCCTCGTCGCCACCACAGCGCCCAGCGTCGTCGCGGTTCATTCGCACCGCTCGCGCGCGAGTGGCTTTCTCTGGCGCAAAGGCCTGGTCGTCACCGCCGACGAAGCGCTGGCCGAGGAGGGCGACATCGCGGTGGTGCTGCCCGGCGGCGCGACCGCCAAGGCCACGCTCGCGGGCCGCGATCCGGCGACCAACGTGGCGCTCTTGCGCGTTGAAGGCGCAGACGCAACGCCGGTCGCGCTCGACACCGGCCCGGTCAAGCCCGGAGCGCTGGCGCTCACGATCGGCGCGCGCGACGGTGAGCCGCTCGCGGCGATCGGCTTCGTCTCGCTCGCCGGGCCAAAGTGGCGCTCGCTGCGCGGCGGTGAGATCGATGCGCGCATCGAGCTCGACCTCTCGCTCAGCCGCGTTGCCGAGGGCGGCCTGGTCGTCGACGCTGAAGGCCGCGCCATCGGCATGGCGGTGTTCGGACCGCGCCGGCGCGTGCTGGTGATCCCGGCGGCAACGATCGAGCGCGTGGCAGCGAAGCTTGAAACGCACGGCCGCATCCCGCGCGGCTATCTCGGCCTTGGGCTTCAGCCCATCCGGCTCGACGAGGGTGGCGTGGGCGCCATCGTGATGAGCGTCGATCGCGACGGGCCGGGCGCCGCCGCGGGCCTTGCCCAGGGCGACGTGATCGCGGCCTGGGACGGCCGGCCGATCGAGAGCGTGTCGGCGCTGCGGCGTGCGCTCGGGCCTGAGAGCATCGGCACCACCGCCGTGCTCTCGCTCAAGCGCGCCGGCGCGCCCGCGCAGGCGACCATCACGATCGGCGAGAGGCCGCAGCATTGAGCGAGCCGACGGCAATCGTCATTGCGGTCAAGGTCGACGAGCCGGACCTGAAGGAACGGCTCGTCGATCTCCTCGCAGCCATGCCCGGCGTGCGGCTCGCTCGCTCCGGCGAGCCCGCCGATGTCGCGCTGGTGCCCGCGCAGCCTGCTGCGGCGGCCGAGCCGGAAGCAGCGCTGACGCCGCGCGAGCGCGAGGTGCTGGAGCTGATGGCGGAAGGCGCCTCGAACAAGCGGATCGCGCGTGCGCTCGGTATCTCGGTCCACACGGCCAAGTTTCACGTCGGCTCGGTGATCGACAAGCTCGACGCCACCGGCCGCACCGACGCGGTCGCGCATGCGGCGCGGCTCGGCGTCATAAGGCTGTGAGCGACGTCATCTCTGGTGCGCCTTACCCTACCGCCTTGGTCGCGTCATACGAATACACCCAGTCGTAGCGCTCGAACACGCGGTCGGGCTGCCACTCGCGCGCCACATGGGCAGCGGCGGATGCCGCATCCGCGAAGGCGCGGTCGTTCGCCAGCATGCGGGTCTGCGACGAGCGCCGCACCACCCCGGCGGTGCGCTCGCGTCGCGCCGCCTCGTACTGCGCGAACGCTGAAGCCGGATCGCGCGGCTGCCGCGCAATGCATTGAGCGATCACATACGCATCTTCGAGCGCCATCACGGCGCCCTGGCCGAGATAGGGCAGCGTCGGATGGCACGCGTCGCCTAACAGCGTGACGCGGCCGATGCTCCAGCGCGGCATCGGCTCGCGCAGCTTCAGCGCCCATTTGAACGGCCGCTCGATGTTGCGGATGATGGCATGCACGTCCGCGTGCCAGCCGCGAAAATCATGGGCGAGCTCGCCGACCGTGCCCTCGACCGTCCAGGATTCGACCTGCCAGTCCGAGCGCTCGACGAACAGGACGGCATTCATCAGCTCGCCGCGCCGCACCGGATAGTGCAGCACATGGCCGCCCGGTCCGAGCCAGCTCGTCGCCGCGGTGCGCGAGATGTGCGGCGGCAGCCGCTCCATCGGCACCAGCCCGCGCCAGGCGACGACGCCGGTGAACTGCGGAGCATCTTCGCCGAACAGGCTCGCGCGCACTGGCGAGTGGATGCCGTCGGCGCCGATCACGACCGCCGCCTCGACCGTGGCGCCGTTGGAGAACTTAAGCGTCACTCGCTCGGCGCTCTGGGTCAGGCCGGCGAGGCATTGGCCGAGCCGGATCGCATGCGGGCGCCGCGCCCGGATCGCGTCGGCCAGCGCGGCATGCAGGTCGCCGCGATGGAGCATCAGGTGCGGGGCGCCGTAGCGCTCGCGCGAGACGGTGCCGAGGTCGAACGTGGTCCAGCGCTCGCCGGTGTTCCACAGCCGCGCTTCCTTGCCGGACGGGAGCACCTGCACGGCCGCGAGCGCTTCCTCCAGTCCGAGCGCATGAAGGACGCGCGCGCCGTTGGCCCCGATCTGCACGCCGGCGCCGACCTCCTTGAGCTCTCCCGCCTGCTCGTAGACCGCGACCTCAAGGCCCTGCCGGATCAGCGCCAGCGCGGTCGCAAGCCCGCCGATGCCGCCGCCAATGATCGCTATGCCGGGGGAGGGGTCCATGTTTGTTAATGGGTCATGTTTGGTTCAATAACGGCCCGGCGGGCGCTGCCAAGGGCGCGGTCCTTGCCGGGGTCATTTGTTCGTCCAATGTTCCGAAATTAAGTATCTTTGTGCCTGTGGAGAAGGATCGAGGGTAGGGCTCGGCCACAGTTTGACCGCGGTTTTCGATCAAGGTGATACCTCGATTCGGGGAAATATCGGGGACAGTCAAGCATGCAGTGGGTGGACCTGAGCGCGCAGCAGCGCGCGCGTCATCGCATCGTGGTGATTGGGGCGGTCGTCGGCGCCAGCATCGCCGGGCTCCTGGTGGGGTGGAGCGAAGCTCAGAGCAAGGATCTCACGCCGGCCGAGATCGTGGCGCTCCGGTTCCCGAGCTCTTGGAGCAACCTCCGGGCCCAGCCCGCCCCGGCCGTCACCGCGGTCGCCAAGCAGCAGCAGATCCTGTTCGATCCCAATCCCTCGTATGACCTGGCATCCGCCGATTCCCGCCCGGTGATCCCGAGCGGCGTTCTCGCCTATGCGGACCCGGTCGAGTCACTTTCGTCCACGCAGGCAGCGCCGCACGCGCCCGAGGCGCGACCGGCCGAGCGTCGCGCCTCCCTCGTGCCGGCGCGCCCCAAGCCCGACAACAGCCTGCTCAACGACGCGCAGATTTCCAGCATCAAGGCGCGCCTCAAGCTCACGCCCGACCAGCAGCGCTATTGGCCGGCGGTCGAGGCCGCGCTGCGCGGTATCGCCTACAAGGTGAACAAGAGCGGCGGCAAGCTCGCGTCGATCGACGCGGAAGGCGCCGAAGTGCAGCAGCTCAAGACCGCTGCGATCCCGCTCATCATGATGTTCAGCGAGCAGCAGAAGAACGAAGTGCGCCAGCTCGTCCAGGTCATGGGGCTGCAGCGGCTCGCCGCACAGTTCTGACGGCTGCGCAATATCCGGATACGCAAAGGCCCGGCGGCAACGCCGGGCCTTTGTCGTCTGTACGCGCGTGCTCGCTTGCGTGCCCCCAGCCGCCGCGGTCATATAGTCTCATGACAAAAGCCGTGCGCATTCATGCCAATGGCGGACCCGAGGTGCTGCGCCATGAGGACATCGCGCTGCCGGCGCCGGGCGCGGGCGAGGCGCGCGTGCGCCAGAGCGCGATCGGGGTCAACTTCTCCGACATCAACGTGCGCCGCGGCGGCTTTTACATCGCGCGGCCGCAGCAGTTTCCGCTCATCCCGGGCAACGAGGCCGCCGGCGTGGTCGCAAGCGTCGGCGCGGGCGTGACCGATCTGCGTCCAGGCGACCGCGTCGCCTATGCGGGCATGCGCGGGGAATTCTTCGAGGACACCGGCGCCTACGCAGACGAGCGCAACGTGCCGGCGGAGCGCCTGGTCAAGCTGCCGGATGCGATCTCGGATCGGCAGGCGGCCGCCATGATGGTCAAGGGCCTGACCGCCTCGATGATCATCAACCGCGTCCATAAGCCGAAGCCCGGCGACATGATCCTGGTGCATGGCGCGGCCGGCGGCGTTGGCCTCATCCTGTGCCAATGGGCGAAGCATCTCGGCGCGACCGTCATCGGTACCGTCGGCTCGCGCGATAAGGCCAAGATCGCGCGCCAGCACGGCTGCGATCATGCGATCCTCTATCGCGAGACCGATTTCGTCGCCGCCGTGAAGGCGATCGTGCCGGCGGGCGTATCGGCCGTCTACGACGGCGTCGGCAAGGATGTCTTCGTGGCCTCGCTCGATTGCGTGCGGCCGTTCGGGATGCTGGTCAACTACGGCAACGCGTCCGGCCATCCGCCGCCGCTCGATCTTCTGCTCCTTGCCAAGAAAGGCTCGCTCTCGGTCTCGCGCCCCGCGCTCAGCCGTCTCACCGCCGACGTCGCCGCCATGCGCCAAGCCGCCGCCGAGCTGTTTGCGCTGGTGCAGGCGGGCGCGCTCGCAATCGAGATCGGCGCGAGCTTTCCGCTCGCCGACGCGGCGGCCGCCCATCGCGCCGTCGAGGAGCGCAGCGTCGCAGGCTCGGTGCTGCTGATCCCATAACGGCATATGCAGCCGTAGGGTGGGCAAAGGCGGTGGCACTGCCTTCCCGCGGAGAAAAGCCATCGTGCGCCGTGCCCACCGTCGCAGACCACCGTTGCATTGATCAAGAACTGGTGGGCACGGCGCACGAGCCGCTTTGCCAGAACGTAGCAGCAGTGCCATCGCCTTTGCCCACCCTACAACTCCGGGCTACGATCACTGCGGGATTGGCCGCCGGAGCAGCACCATGGACATGAGCGTCACCATCAGCCCGACCACGAGCGAACAGAAGCCCGACGTGGCTCGACCGCAGCGCGCCGCCAATGCGAGCGACCTCGATCTGTGGCTCGAGAAGGTCGAGGCGCTGGGCGAGCTCAAGCGCATCACGGCGGAGGTCGATCCTGATCTCGAAGCCGCCACCATCACGTATCTGGTCGGCAGCAGCAAATCGCCTGCGCTATTGTTCGAGAATATCAAGGGCCATCCCGGCCACAAGGCGCTCTACAACATGATCGGCTGCAATCTCTCGCGCTTCTGCCTGATGATCGGGGAGGAGCCGGTCGATCATCCGCTCAAGGCGGTGCAGGCGCTGCAGCGCAAGCTCGGGCACAAGATGCCGCCGCGCGAGGTGCCGGCCGCGCAGGCGATCTGCAACCAGAACATCGTCGAGGGCGAGGCGATCGACATCCGCATGTTCCCGGCGCAGCGCATGTGGCCGCTCGACGGCGGGCTCTATCTCGGCACCGGCGACGCCGTCATCACCAAGGATCCGGAAACCGGCCGCATCAATGTCGGCACCTACCGCATGATGATCAAAGGCCCGCGCGAGGTCGGCGTGTACACCTCGCCCGGCAAGGACGCCACCATCGACCGCGAGAAGTGGTGGAAGCTGCGGAAACCGATGCCGATCGCGGCGTGCTACGGCATCGATCCGCTGCTGTTCCTGGTGGCGGCGACGAGTCTCCCCAAGACCGAATGCGAGTACGACTACTACTCCGGCATCGCGGGCGCGCCCATCGAGGTGTTCACCAGCGATCTCACCGGGCTCCCGCTGCCGGCGCGCGCCGAGATCGTGCTCGAGGGCTTTCTCTATCCGGATGAGACCTTCGCGGAGGGCCCGTTCGGCGAGTTCACCGGCTATTACGGACGGCCGTCGGGCGCCACGCCCTACATGCGGGTCGAGCGCGTGCGCTATCGCGACAACCCGACGCTGACCTGCGCGCTGATGGCGGACGGCGCCGCCAACGAGGCCGGCCTGTTCTGGGCGGCGCTGCGCTCGGCCGGGATCTGGGCCGACCTGCAGAAGCTCGGCATCCCGGGCATCATGGGCGTGTGGTCGATCCCGGAGGCCGCAGGCTGGGGCATCACGGTCGTGTCGATCAAGCAGATGTATGCCGGCCACGCCCCGCAGGTGATGGCGCTCGCGGCGCAATGCACCGCCGGCGCCTATTTCGGCAAATACGTGATCGTGGTCGACGACGACATCGATCCGACCAACGTGCATCAGGTGCTGTGGGCGATGGCGACGCGCTCGCGGCCCGCGCAGTCGATCGACATCCTGCGCGAGACCTGGAGCACCTATCTCGATCCGAGCCTCAACCCACCCGAGATCAGGCCCTGGGGCTCCAAAGCGCTGATCAACGCCTGCATGGAGTATCGCTACTATAAGAGTTTCTCCAAGCGCACCAAGCTCTCGAAAGACGCCTACGAGCGGGTGGTGGGACGCTGGCAGGAGCTCGGCCTCGCGGGCGAGCCGCCGGTCGTCACGATCTTCGAGGACGACAAGTTTCCCGACGGCGTGACGTGAGGCGCAAATTTTTCTTGCAGGGTGGGCAAAGGCGCAGCGCGGCAATGCGCGTAGCGCGCGGCAACAGGTCGTGCAGGAGCCAGAAGCGCTTGGCCGCAAAGCCCTACGCCCCATCGTGCTGATGCCGGTGGCATTTGCGCGCGGGCGGCTGCAGCTCGAACTGGGGCTCAGAACGTCGCGAGTCCGTTGAATGGCGACGCGGTGCCGCCTTGAATTTGATAGATGTGCAGCGTGAACATGAATTCCCAGCGGTTAAGCCGCTCTGCTTCCCGTGCGGCATCTTCGAGGTAGACGTTGTCGGCGATCGGCAGGCCCATGTTCACCTGCGTTATCTGATGAATCGGCCGGTTGATGCCCTTGACTCCGGAGGGTTGCACGTCATTGACGGCGTCACTGCCCAACAGCGACACATCCCGCGCCCGCAGCCACGGCAGCACTGACGCATGCAGGCCGGCGCCACCCTGGCCGTAGGCCCACGGGCCTTCGGCCGCCCGCTTCGCCCACCGCCCGCTGCGAATCAACAGCGCGTCTCCTGCGCCAATGCGAATCCCGGCGAGCTTCTCCCAGGCCTCGAGATCTTCGACATAGATGGGCGTGCTGGGCTCGAGCCATTTGACCTTCTTGAGCAGCGGCATGTCGACGAGAACGGCGCGGGTTATGTAGCCGGGCCCCATTCTGTCGGTGGCGGATTCGCGGCACCCCGCGGCGGTGAGCGTGAAGGGAAAGCCGTTGTAGCTCACCGCCGGTTCGCCGGGCTTGCGCCCAATCGGACCCTGATAGTGGCACAGCGCATCGAGGTGCGAATTCAAGCCGTCATGGATCGACAACTGGATGATGTCGAGTGCCCCGCGAACCGCGCCGGTCTCCGGATCAATGCGGGCCATGCGGTGCACGTTCTCGCCGAAGCCTCCCGTGTCGATGCCGGTCTTCTTGAACGGATTGATCTGCAACGTGACCGTCTTGGCCTCCTTCACGAGCGCGAGCGCCTGTTTCGTCTTTTCCGGCGTAACGAGATTGAGCAGCCCCCGCTGATCGTCCTTGCCCCAGCGGCCCCAGTTCGACAGCTCGGTCTCCCATTTCTTGAGTGTCTCCAGCGTCACGAGACGGTTGGGCTCCTGGGTCGAGGGGTGCGCGGTGAATGTCTGCTCCTGACCGAACACAAGTGCGCCCGGGACGATAACGGACGCGATGGCGAGGGCGAAGGTGCCGCTTCGATTCAACATGGTTGGTCCCCGAAGGATTGGTCCGACCGATTTCGGTCCAGGTGTTGCGGGTTGCTGTACAAGTTTATGGGATGGCTTAGCTCGTCTCTACCATATCAAGTTCCATCCGCTCACCGAAAGGGGCCGAATGGCGGAAGGAGGCCCATCCCTGCCGACCCAGAATGTTCGCCTCGACGGTGGTTATCGGGGTACCGCGGACCACATTTGCGAAGCGCGAGCCTTTCGGCCCGTGACCCATTGCGGCCACCGCAGACCAGATCGTCCTTGCAGGTCTTGCGTATGGCCTGGCGCAATCGTTATTGCGCGCTGATCGCAACATTGGATCGCGCGGAAACTTCGCGACGCTGCGGCGGCACCTGACGAACCAACCGCAGCGGCACCGGCAAGCCCGTCAACTGAAGAAACCATGTCGCAGCAAATCGGCGCCCGCGGCAATGACCGCGATCAACACCAGCTTCTTGAATGTCTCAAACACAATTATACCGCGCATATGTTGTCCGACATACATGCCGAGCACGACTGGCAACATCGCAGCCGTCGAGACTGAAACGTCAAGCCAACTGAACTGGCGGCTGGCCGTCAGAGGAATTGCCGGCAAGCCGGCGGAAACGACGAGATACAGCGATGCTTCCTTTGTGAATGCCTTTCCGCTCAGTTTCTTTGCAAGCAGAAATATAAAACAAGCGGTCCCGACATCGCTTCGATGGCCGGCCGCATATCCAAGCACCAATCCCGGCATCACATGCGCTGACTAGTTAGCTTCTCAGACTGCAATAGGCTCATGGCACGGCCGCAACCACCATAACTTCAACGAGCATCCCAGGTCGCCAAAAGTCGGTCGTGAGGCAAGCCCGCGCCGGAGGGTTTGCCGGATCGACCCACTCGTTCCAAACAGAATTGTGATCTTCGAACAGACGCATGTCAGCGATCCAGACCTGGGCGCTTAGTAGCTGTGATTTGTCGGTTCCCGCGAGGTTAAGAAGCTCATCGACGCGTCGCAGCACTTGAGCAGTCTGGGTTTTGATATCGCCGACAATCGGGTTGGGGGTAATGCCGGCGAAATAGGCGACGTTACCGTGAACGACTGCCTGGCTGATGATCGGCTGACCGCGATTCTCTTCTGATATCTGTCTAATTTCGTGGCGTATGATCGACATGATGTTCTCTTTCTGTGGATTGAGTGGCTTCTTAGGCGGCGGCCGTGACGTCATCCACCAAAGCGGCCGAAGTCGTTTTGCCGGCCTTTTTGGAGCCGCTTACTCGAATGGAAGCATGACGATCGAGCCCGTTGTCTTGCGTCCGCCGATGAACTTGTGCGCGGCTGCAGCCTCCCGAAGCGGAAAGGTTTTGACAACGCTGCTCGCTACCACCCCCTGTGCGACGGCATCGAACAGGGATTTTGTTCCTGCGTCGATTTCGCTTCGGTTCGACATGTAATGCGAAAGCACGGGACGGGTGATCATGAGGGACCCGCGAACGCCCAAATCTTCGACGAGGTTGATCGGATCAGGAACGCCTGACGCCTGGCCGTAAGCTGCGCACATACCGACCAGCCGCAGGCAATCGAGTGACTTTTGCAGCGTGGCCTTACCGATCGACTCATAGACAACGTCTACGCCTTTTCCGTCCGTAATCTTACGGGTGACAGCCACGAAGTCTTCGGTCGAGTAATTGATAACGTGATGACAACCGAGATTTCGGGCGATCTCGGCCTTCGCGTCGGTACTAACCGTACCGATCACAGTGGCCCCGAGATGCCGTGCCCAAGGACAAAGGATATGGCCCATGCCGCCAGCAGCCGCATGGATCAGAACATAATCTCCCGGCTGCACCTTATGCGTTCGATGCAGGAGATATTGCGCGGTCATCCCCTTCAGGATTAGTCCTGCCAACTGAACGTCATCCAATGGCATGTCCTTTGGAACCTTGATCAACTTGTCAGCCGGGTAAAGGCGCTCCTGACTGTAGGCGCCGAGTGGGGGAAGGCAGGTGCAAACTCGTTCGCCGACGGAGAACCCGGTGACGCCAGGACCCAACTCCTCGATCTCGCCAACTCCTTCGAAACCCAGGACAACCGGAGGATCGCCGACGATCATCGGGTGCGGGATACCTGCTCGATGGTACGTATCAGCGAAATTCACGCCGACGGCCGTGCTGCGAAGACGTACCTGGCCACGCTCGGGAGACCCGACTTTGACCTCCTCCCAAACGAAGTTGTCGGGTGCGCCTTTCTTGTAGATTACCGCCGCCATTCCCATGATGCATTCCTCCTGTTACAGCGCATTCTTGCTGCGAGGTTCGCAATTGTCTCGCGCGAACAGTTCGGCATGGGCCGAACTGTTCGCGATTGATATGCTTCCGGTATCAGCGTTAGGGTTAAGGATGGTCGCGGCAGCAAATCTGGTGGAAGTAGCCGCTCTCGTGGGTGACACTGCGCGAGCGACGATGCTTAACGCCCTTATGGGCGGCCAGTCGCTGACGGCCACTGAGCTTGCTTACTGCGCGAATGTCTCTCGCTCGACGGCGAGCGGCCACCTGAGCAAGCTGGTTGCCGCGCGGCTTTTGACAGTCACTCGCAAGCGTTTCAGCTATTATCGGATCGCGTCCCCGCTGGTTGCGACAATGCTGGAGAGCATGAAGGTCGTCGCCGCCGTAGAGGTGCCACCCCGCCGTCAGCCGCGGTCAGCAAACGACGATGCACTTCGTTTTGCCCGAAGTTGCTACGATCACCTGGCTGGCCAGGTAGGAGTTGCTGTTACCGATGCACTTGTGGCCATGGGGCACATCGTGCTCACCGATGAAGGCGGTGAGGTCACGTCTTCGGGCGAGCGTTTCCTTTCCGCGTTCGGGGTTGATCTAACGCCGCGGACTCGGCGGATTTTCTGCCAGCCTTGTCTCGACTGGAGCGAGCGTCGTTATCACCTCAAGGGACTCGTCGGAGCTCGGATACTGGATCGTCTATTGGAGCTCGGATGGCTCAAATGTGTGCCGGGCAGCCGTGCACTCCAACTAACGTCGTCTGGAAGGGCGGGCTTGTCCGAAATCTTCCAGATCGAGATCAACAACGAGGGTGTGCCAACCGGTCGATTATGCGACCCAGCGACGGCGGACAGCTTAGGCTGAGCGAAGCGTTATCTCGCGCAAATGCTGCAGGTCACCCGTTTGGTAGGTCTGTGGCCGACTTCATGGTGGTCCGACGCCGAGAAAGGTCGCTGTTTTTCTTGCAGTGCAAAGTGATGCGTTTGGCCCTACCCGGACCTCCCGCCATGCCCGCTTTAGCGCCGCCATCGGGGGCTGAGCGGACCAACTCGCGCGTGCCGTCGTTCCAACTTGTGAGTACACGGCCTGGTGTCGTGGGCTGCTGAGCTCCGCGCCGCTCCGCGCGCCGGCGGGGATGCGCGGGGCCGAACGGAAAGTCGCTCAACCGGCTCATCCCAACCCCCTCGCTTTTCTCCCGCCCCGATGCCAAGAGAGGGAAAAACGAGAAAGGGCCAATGACCAACAACAAACGCTATCAAGTCGCGATCGTGGGCGGCGGGCCGGTCGGCATGGCGCTCGCGATCGATCTGGGGCTGCGCGGCATATCCTGCGTGCTGATCGAGCGCCGCACCGAGCCGCAACGGATCCCGAAGGGGCAGAACCTCACCCAGCGCTCGGTCGAGCATTTCTATTTCTGGGGCATCGCGGACGAGCTGCGCGCCGCGCGCGTGCTGCCGCCCGACTATCCGATGAACGGCATCATCGCGTATGAGAGCCTCACCAGCGACTACTGGTACGCGCCGCCGCTGCGCGAGATCGTCAACTCCTACTACTTCCAGAACAACGAGCGGCTGCCGCAGTATCAGACCGAGCAGGTGCTGCGCAAGCGCATGGCCGAGCTTCCCAATGTCGCGAGCCGTTACGGCTGGTCGGCGGAAGCGATCGAACAGGACGCGAGCGAAGCGCGGGTCACCATCGTGGAGCAGGCGGGGCGCGAGACCGTCACGGCCGATTACGTCGTGGGCTGCGACGGCGGCCATTCCACCGTCCGTCAGCAGATCGGCATCGAGCGTTCCGGCGCGGATTTCGACCAGCTCATGGTGCTGGCACTCTTTCGGTCGCGCGAGCTCAACGAGAAGCTCAAGCGCTTTCCGCCGCGATCCACTTATCGCGTGATGCATCCCGACCTCAAGGGCTACTGGCAGTTCTTCGGCCGCGTCGATGCCGAGGAGGGCTGGTTCTTCCACGCGCCGGTGCCGGCCGATACGACGCGCGACAATTATGACTTCCATGGCCTGTTGCAGCGCGCCGCCGGCTTCAGTTTCGCGTGCGAGTTCGACTATGTGGGGTTCTGGGACCTGCGCATCGCGGTTGCGGAGAAGTATCAGGTCGGGCGCGTCTTTATCGCGGGCGACGCCGCCCACAGCCATCCGCCCTACGGCGCCTATGGGCTCAACAACGGGCTCGACGACGTCACCAATCTGGGTTGGAAGATCGCCGCCAGCCTCAAGGGCTGGGGTGGCGCGGCGCTGCTCAACTCCTACACCGAGGAACGGCGGCCGATCTTCAAGGAGACCGCGGAGGATTTCATCGAGGCCTATATCCGCAAGGACAAGGAATTCTTCGAGCGCTACAGCCCGGAGCGCGATCGCGCCGAGTTCGAGCGCGCCTGGAACGAGCATTCCGATCGCGCGGCGCCGCGCGTCACAGCTTACGAGCCGCACTACGAAGGCTCGCCGATCGTGTTCGGTCCGCCGGGCGGCGTGAGCAGCGCGCACGGCTCGCACACCTTCAAGGCGCGCGCCGGCCACCACCTGCCGCCGCAGCCTCTGTCGTCGGGCCGCAACGTGTTCGAGGAGTTGGGGCCCGACTTCACGCTCATCGCCTTCGATGCCGACGATGCGACGGTCGCGGATTTCGAGCGTGCCGCGCGGGCGGCGGGCGTGCCGTTGAAAGTGATCCGCGACAGCTATCGCGACGCCCGCACCGCCTACGAGGCCCGTCTGATGCTGGTGCGGCCCGACCGCTACGTGGCGTGGCTTGGTGACGCCGCGCCCGCGCGCGCAGATGATGTGATCGCGAGGGCGGTGGGCGCTAGCTCGATCCCTGGATGCTCCAGCGGATCGCGTTGAGCAGCAGGCGCTGGTAGCGCGCATCCCGCCAGACCGCCTCCTCGTGTCCGAGCGCCGTATAGAACACGCGTCCTTGGCCGTAGGAACGTGTCCAGGCGAGGGGCCAGCCATAGGCTCGCCGGTGCACGCCGTCTCGGCTCAGGTCCACCGATGTCTCGTCGAGACGCAGCAGCACGTGTGATCCGCGCGCATCGAAGTCTCTGATCTGATAGATCTCGTCCTTGATCTCAAACGATTGTCCGAGGAAGGACACCAGCGCGTTGGCGGGATCGGCGACCTTGATCCTCACGCTCTGGTGCCAGGGATGACCATCAAAATAGCCGCCGATGAGCCCGTGATAATCCGGCCACTCGTAGAACGTATCGGTGGCGGAGTGAACACCGAGAAAACCATGTCCCGACCGAACAAAGGTGATGAGCGCAGCCTTTTGAGCATCGCTCATGGGCAACTCGCCGGTCGTGTAGAACATCACCGCTGCATAGCGCCGGAGGTTCTCGGTCGTGAATTCAGAAAAGCCCTCCGTCGCAGTGATGTCGGTCAGGCTTTCTCCGATCTGTCTGAGGATTGTCTGCGACGGCGGAATGGCCTCGTGCCGATAGCCGGCCGAGTGCGTGACATAGAGAAGCCGTTTGAGCGGCTGCTGCGCACGCGCAGCAAACGGCCATGCGGCCGCTCCGCCGAGGAGGGCGATCAACGCGCGGCGGTCGATGGAGATTGGCATCTCGTCCTCCGCAGAGGCGATGTTTCGATGCGCAGCGATAGCATATCACGACAAGGCCCGGGGCGTGACGCATTTCACGCCCAGGCCCGGCGATCCGGGCCGGCCCGGGAGCACTCCCCGGGGCCGGGCTGGAGCAATCCAGGCCATGCGCCTTGTCGACGCGCCACCCCCCTCGACTTCGAGCGAGGTGAGGAAGAGGAATGAGGGCGCCCCCTGGCCCAGAGCAGATGAACAGGGGCCGATCTTCTTTTGCCGGCTTGCAACTTTTGATATAGATACGGGCTGTTTGACAATTGAATTTGATCAATGCTGGCGCCGGCTCGCCCTCTCCATCCCTTGAGTTCTGATCAACTTAGGGTAGACTTATATGGACACTATCGACGCCAGATAGTAATTTACTACCACAAAGTGTCCAAACTAGGGACGGGGAGGTACTGTGTCGAGCATCAAGATGCTTGTCGTTATGGTATTTGCGCTCACCGCGCTGCCAGCTGTGGCCCAGACGACCGCCCAGACTCCAGCCCAGACTCCAGCCCAGACTTGGCCAACCCGGCCCATGACCCTGGTCGTTCCGTTCCCGGCCGGCAGTGCATCAGACGTGGTCGCACGGATCCTTGCACCGCGTCTCAGCGAGATCCTGAAGAAGCAGGTGATCATCGAGAATGTGGCGGGAGCGGGCGGCACCACCGGGGCTCTGCGCGTCGCGAAGGCGCCGCCTGATGGATACCAGATCGCCTTCGGAGTGACCGGCACCCACTCCCAGAACCAGTTGCTCTACAAGCAGCCGCCCTACGATGCCGCGACCGACTTCGCGCCGGTCGGGCTGATCGCGGAAGCGCCCTATATGCTGATCACCCGGCCGAATTTTCCCGCCGGCGATCTCAAGCAGTTCATGAGCCATGCGAAGGCCAACCAGGGCAAGCTGCAATATGGCTCCGGCGGGCCGGGCTCAGGCACTCACATCACCTGCCTGTTGCTGAACACGGCCATCGGAATCGAGGCCACGCACGTGCCCTATCGAAGCACGTCCCAGGCCATGCCGGATCTGCTGGCCGAGCGGATCGACTATCTGTGCGACCCCGTGCAGACGTCATTGCCGGCTATCCAGCAGAAGACCGTCAAGGCGATCGCTACGCTCAGCCGCGATCGCGCGACGGTGCTGCCAGCGCTCCCCAGTGCGCACGAACAGGGCCTTGCCAATTTCGACGCGTCGATCTGGTTTGCGCTGTTCTTCCCCAAGGGTACCGCGCCTGGGATCGTCCGACGGCTTAACGGTGCGCTCAGCACCGCAATGGACACGCGCAGCGTCCGCGAGAGCCTCGAAAGGAACGGGCTTCGCCTGGTGGCGCCGGCGCGACGCAGTCCGGACTACCTCAGCCGCTTCGTGGCGAGCGAGATCAAGAAATGGGCCGGTCCGATCAGGGCGAGCGGCGCCTCGCTGGATTGAAAGCCGTGCGGCGGACAAATCGAAAGTCAGCCGCGGGCCTGCATCAGGGCTGCAGCTTGGGCTTGATGCCGAGCTCCTGCGCGATCTTCGCGATCTGGTCGCGCTGGGCCTGGATCGCGGCCGCGAACTCGGCCGGCATGCCGGGATTGACGGTTTGCGCGGTCGCGGACAGCCGCTGCGACACTACTGGGTCCTTGGTCGCCGCCACGACGTCAGCGCCGATCTTCTCGACCAGCTCTTTCGACAGCGCGCGCGAGCCAAACAGGCCGACGAGGCCTTCCACTTCGAGCGCCGGGAAGCCGGCTTCGCGCGCGGTCGGAATGTTGGGCAGGATCGGCGCACGCTCGCGCCCGTTGACGACGACCGTCTTGATGCGGCCGGCTTCCGTTTGCGGCTGCAGGATCGCATAGGACGCCATGTAGATCTGCAGGCGGCCCTCGCCGACGTCAGTCGCGGCCTGCACGATGTCGCGATAGGGCACCTTGGTGAGGTTGAGGCCGGCGGTCTTGACGAAATAGTCGAAGGTGAACTCGGTGATGCCGGGCACGACCGCGGCGTTGAATTTGCCGGGCTCGGCCTTCGCGCGCGCGACCCAGTCCGCAATCGTGCCGACATTCATCGCGGCCGGCACGCCCACGCCCAGGATGGTGTTGGACACGCGCGCAACCGGCACCAGGTCGGCTTGCGTATAGGGCAGCTTGTCGTACTGGAACGGATGCACGGTGAAATTGCCGGCGGGCGTGAACAGGAAGGTGTGGTCGTCGTTGGCGGAGAGGAACGACTGGATGGCGACGAGCCCGTCTCCGCCGGGGCGATTCTCGATCACGACCGGCTTGCCGCCCCAGCGCGCTGGCAACCGCTCCGACAGGAGCCGCGCCCCGATGTCGGCGCCTGCGCCGGGCCCGAACGGCACGATCAGCCTGACCGGCCGCTGCGGCCAGTTTTGCGCCTGCGGCTGCGACGGCGTGGCAATCAGCGCGAGGCCGGCCAAAACAGCGATGGCTGTCATCCGGGATGTCATCGGGCGCATGGCGCTTCCTCCAAATCTCGTTTCTCCAAGTCCCTTGTTGCGGACGCTATTGGTCCGGGGCTTGAAATTCAACAGCTAGTGCCGCCGATCTGAAGTTCCTGCACCACCTGCAGCAAACTCTGTCAGGAACTTCAGATCGAAAAGCGGCACTAGAATCATAGAGTTGCTAGTGCCCCTTGGTTTCCGAAGTTCGTGTCAGAGGTTGCTGAGATGTATCACGAACTTCGGAAACGGGGCACTAGCGTTTGGCGGTCGCCTCGTGGATCGCGGTGATCCGGGCGCGCTGCTCCTCGATCGCGGCGGCGAATTCCTCGGGCGTGCCACTGCGTGGCGCGGTGCCGACGCTTTCGGCACGCGCCCGGAATGCCGGATCGGCCATGATGGCGCCGACGTCGGTCGTGATCCGGCGCTTGATCTCCGCCGTCATGTCGCGGGTGCCGTAGAAGCCGACGGTGCCTTCGAACGTGAGGTCGGGATAGCCCTGCTCGCGCACGGTGGCAACCTCGGGCGCCTGTGGAGAGCGCTCGCGGTTGGTGACGAGCACGAGCGGTGCGGTGCCGGCCCGGTGGTGCGGCACGAGCGTCGGCACGCCGGTCGCGGCAAAGTGCAGCCGCCCTTGATTGAGATCCTGATAGGCGGGCGCGAAGTCGCGATAGGCAACCTCGATCATGTCGAGATGGGCGCTCTTCTGCAGCGCCAGCATGATGTAGCGCGGCAGACCGGGCGTCGCCGCCCAGTTGAGCTTGCCGGGTTGCGCGCGCGCAGCCGTCACCAGATCGGCGATCGTTTTCACGTTCAAGCTGGCGGTCGCGGACACACCCAGGAAATTGTCGACCACCGGCATGATCGGAACGAGATCGGCGCGCTCGTAGGGCAGGCGGTCGTGCAGCAGGTGGTTGAAGGTGACGATGCCCGCAAACGAGAGCAGGAAAGTGTGATTGTCGCGCGCCGACAAGAGCGTGGTGACGGCCGGAATGCCGTCGGCGCCCTGGCGGTTCTCGATCACGACGGGCTGACCCCAGCGCTCGGTCAGGCGCTCGGCGAGCAGCCGACCAGAGAGGTCGGTGCCGCTGCCGGGCGGCAGCGGGATGATGAAGCGCACGGTCTTCTGCGGCCACGGTTGGGGCGGCGTCTGGGCGTGGGCAGTCGCAGCCGTGACAACAAGCGCAAGGCCGAGCGCGCCGGCCAACCGGTCGAAGCGACGCATGGCAAAGGGACGCATGACATCCTCGTGGTCAAGTTAGCGGAAGCGTACGGAGATGGTTCCGATCGGGTCAAGCGCAAACGCAAGACCATCCTCGTCCGGCTCGATCGTAAGCGGCGACACCACCGAGCCGGTGATGATGATCTCGCCAGCGCGGAGCCGCTCGCCGAAGGCCGCGAGCACGTTGGCGACATGGCGCACGATGTCGATCCACGTGCCGGTGTTGGCCTGCGGATCGCTGGTGCGCGCGAACTCGGCGCCGCGCCGGATGATGCGGCAGGTGAGGCCATCGGCCGCACTCCCTGCGCGCGCGGGCGTGGTGCCGGCGATCACCACGTGGCGCTGGTAGATATCGTGGCCGAGGACGCGCTCGGGGTCCTCGGGCGGCTCGTGCAGGTCGACCAGCTCAATGGCGGGCGAGATGCCGGCGATCGCGGCCGCAGCGGTGTCGCGGTCGGCGCCGGCCGCAACGTCGCGACCGATATGGACTGCGACCTCGGGCTCGGCCACCGGCTTCGCCCAGCCGGCGAGCGAGACCGTGCCGCCGCTGGGGATGCGTGCATTCTGGGTGAGGAAGCCCACGAGCGGGCCGCTGATTTTGAGTCGCTCGAGCATCGCCAGCGCGCCGAAACCGACCTTCCAGCCGAGCGGGCAGTCGCCGGCATCGAGGCGCTGGCGGCGCAGCTTGAGCTGCGCCGTCATGCCGCGCGCGACGCGCGGATCGTCCCAGAGATGCATGATTGGCTCGCGGTTAGTGGGATCGGCTCAAGCCTTGTGACTCGTCGGATCGACCTCATAGCCCGAATCCTCGATCGAGCCGGCGCCCATCCAGCCCCAGGCCAGCACCACGTCCTCGTTCGAGGTGTTGTTGAAGCCATGCCAGCAGCCGCGCGGCGAATAGACCACGTCGCCTTCGACCGACGGCTCCTCGCCGAGATCGCTGTAGATGTGCCCGCGTCCTTTGATCACGATGAAGAACTCGTCGCAGTTGCGGTGCCGGTGGCGCTCATGGCGGGCGCCCGGCTTGAGCACGGTCCAGCCGACGACGTGGTTGGCGCCGGCCGACTCCTTGTCGATCAGGAACTGCACCTGCATGTCGACCCAGCCGTCCTTGCGTGGCAGGCCCTCGACCTTCGGCACGTTGCGGATGTTGGTGCGATACATCGACGGGCCTTGCGGGGCGGTCGTCGGCTGCGCCGTCTTCATGGTTTCCTTGGCGGCCGCGACGGTCTTCTTCAGGGCCTTCCCCAAGGCGAAGCCAAACTGTTCGGATTTCGAGATCATGATTGTCCTCCGAGACGGCGATAGACTTCATGCGCAGTGACAAAGTCATGATGATCGATGCCGAGCCCGCGGCAGGCGTTCATCATCTCGTTGGCGGCGGCCGCGAGCGGGACCGGGCTGCCGAGCTTGCGGCCCTGGTCGAGCGCAAGCAGCATATCCTTCTGCTGCAGCGTGACGTCGGCAAGCGGCACCGCCGGCATCTTGCCTTCGAGGATGAAGGGCCCCCGATAGCCGAGCACAGGCGACGCCGCGACGCTCTTGAGGATGGCGTCGACCGCAATCTCGCGCGCGACGCCGCCCTTTTCGGCGAGCGCGACGGCTTCACCGAACGCGATCACCTCGACCATGAGCAGGAGATTGACCGAGATCTTCATCTGCACCGCAAGGCCGCTGGCGCCGATGTGGGTCACCTTCGGGCCGATGGCGCGCAGCACCGGCTCGACGCGCTCGAAGGCTGCGCGGTCGCCGCCGACCATGACCGAGGCGTTGCCTTGTGCCAGCGTCACCGGGCTGCCCGAAATGGGCGCGTCCAGCATGCTGAAGCCCTTGGCGGCAAATTGCGCCGCGACCGCGCGGCTCACATCGGGCGCGATCGTGCTCATGTCGACATAGATGCCGCCGGGCTTGAGCCCCGCGATGACACTGTCTGGGCCGAGCGCGATCTCGCGCACCGCCGCGGCGTCGGTCACGATCGAGAACACGATCTCCGAGGCTGCCGCGACCGCGCGCGGCGTATCCGCAAAGCGCATGCCGGCCTTGATCAGCGGCGCGGCCTTGTCCTTGCTGCGGTTCCAGCCGGTGACCGTGTGGCCGGCAGCCATCAGCCGCGGAACGATGCCGGCTCCCATGGCGCCAAGCCCGATAAATCCGATCGTCATGCGTCCTCGTCGTGTGCCGTCATCGCGCGCCAATGTGGCGCTGGTGCGAAAGTCACGCCAGATGCAGCGTTGCCGCGTCCGCTGCGGCGGTCAAGCCGTCGGGGCTTTGACTTTCTTGGTGCCGTCGCGATCGGGGCGCAGCGTCTCGTAGCCATTGACCGAAATGTCGAAATTGTTGCCGTCCGGATCGATCGCACGGTACTCGGCATAGAGCCGGTCGCCGGGGCGCTTGAGCGGTGGGCGGTAGCCCTTGGCCTTGAAGCGGGCCGCGATCTCGTCGTTGTCCTCGACCTCGAAGCCGAAATGGTTAAAGCCCGACGGCTTGCCGTCGATCTTGTTGGTGTGGATCGAGAAGTCGAGGTAGCCGTCGGTGAGCGCGACGCCGCCGTTCTCGGCGCGGTGCTTGATCGTCAACCCCATGACCTCGACATAGAATTTCACCAGCCGCTCGACATCGGTGGTGTGAAAGACGATGTGACGGATCTTGGCCATGGCTCCTCCGAGGTTCGGCAGATGGGCGGAATGCCGCAGGCTATCCCGCCGCGCAGGTTGGCGCTATCGTTTCATCGATGCGCGCAAAACAGGATGTCCTGATGCCAAGTTTCGCCGCGGCGACGCTGCTGGCCTTGTTTGCGCTCGGCGCGGCCGCGGAGGCGCAGACGCCGGCCGAGTTCTATCGCGGCAAGCAGATCAAGCTCGTCGTCGGCACCGCCGCCGGGCAGGACTATGACCTGTGGGCGCGGCTGATTGGGCGGCATATCACGCGTCATATACCCGGCAATCCATCGCTCATTGTCGAGAACATGCCGGGCGCCGGTCATATCGTGGCGACCAATCATCTCTACAACGTGGCGGCGCGCGACGGCACCGTGCTTGGCATGGTGTCGCGCAACATGACCGACGCGGCCGTCATGGGCCTTGCCAACGTGCGCTACGACCCGGGCCGCTTCAACTGGCTCGGCAGCCCGGAGCTCAACCATCGGGTGATGTTCGTGTCGGCCGCGTCTGGATTCGACACGGTGTCGGACCTGTTCGCGCGCGAGCTGATCGTGGGCGCGCCCGGCGGCGTGCAGGGCGTCACCGCGGCGCCGCTCCTTCTGAAGAACCTGCTCGGCATGAAGCTCAAGATCGTGCAGGGCTATCGTTCGCCCGGCGACGTCGTGCTGGCGGTGACGCGCGGCGAGGTCGGCGGATTCGTCAACAGCGTGGGCGGGCCGGTCGGCGCGCGCCGGCAATGGGTCGACACCGGGCAGATGCGCATCCTGTTCAACATGGAGCCCGACCAGGTGGCGTGGCTCGGCGCGCCGACGATCTTCGATTTTCTCAAGACCGACGAGCAGCGCCAGGTGCTGACGTTCTTCTCCGGCAACACCCGATTGGGCCGGCCCCTGATGGCGCCGCCTTCTGTGCCGGCCGACCGGGTCGAGGTGCTGCGCCGCGCCTTCGATGCGACCATGCAGGAGCCGGCCTTCCTGAAGGAAGCCGAGGCGATGGGTTTCGAAGTGGCGCCGCAGACCGGCGAGCGGATCGCGGAATTGGTGACGGCCGCGCTCGCCACGCCCAAGGCCATCGTCAAGCTCGCCGAGCGAGCGACCCAGGGCGAGTAGGTAAGCATCAGTTGTCTGGCACAAATCTCTCCAGCGTCATGCCCGGCCCTGTGCCGGGCATCCACGACTTGAAAGCAGAGCAACTTCACAGACGTGGATGGCCCGGACGGAGCCCGGCCATGACGATGCCGTGAGTCATCACCAAGCACCTTTGATATTACTTTGGAGGCTGGTTGAAGTATCTCAAATCCGGCGCCGGCTGGTCCTTGCGGGTCGGCATCAGGTAGCCGTCGGCGCTGAGAAAATACTGCTCCTTGCCGATCTTCACCTGGTGCTCGTCCTCGCCGCAGATGGTCTCGAGCCACGCGGTCTTGCGCTGGCGGTGGTAGGTCCTCGCCACCGACCACGGGCGCGTCAGGGCTTCGTCGACCACCGTGATGTCATCGTGCAGGATGTCCGGATTGGACTTGTCCAGATAAATGCGCTCGTGCACGACTGTGCCGTTGTTCTTGTGGAACGGCAGGCCGCTTGAGTCGTAGCTGCGCGGCCCCTTGATGGCGCGCGTCTCCACCACCAGCGTGTCATAGCGGCCGTCACGGCCTTCCCATTTCCCGATCGAGTAGCCCGAGAACGAGGGCTCGACATCCTTCGGCCAGTTCCGCCCATCGGTGAAGATGCGGCGCAGCTGCAGCATCGGCTCGCCCTGCACCGCGTAGGTGATCTCCGGCGTGATGACGAACTCGAAGCCGCCGCCGTAGCCGATCATCATGCGCGGCATGCCGGGTGGAATGCAGGCCGCCATCGGGTTGTTGCCTTGCCCACCGGCGGCCTGACTGGCGACGCTGTCTTCCAGAACCTTCTGGTACTCAGGCGTCAGCGGCGCCTGCTGTCCGAGCCCGAAGGGCTTGTCGGGATCGAAGGTCCCGGCGCTCTTGCGCACCCATTGGCCTTTCCAGTCCGGGTATTGCGCAGTCTCGGCACGGGCGGTCACGGCCCCCAGCGTTCCGAGCAGGGCGCACACAGCAACAAGATGTCGGCAGAGCATGACAGTCCTCACACGGTTCGAACGCCGCGCTATTCTGTCACGATTTTGACCTGGTCGCCCGGCTTGACCCGGTCGCCGGCGGTGAGGCCGTTAAGGATGCGGAAACGCTCAACCGGGCGGTCATGGATCGCCATCCGGGCGGCCAACCGCTCGACCGTGTCGTCCTCGCCAACGGTGACCACCCGAAGCCGCAACGGCTTGGCGGAGCTCGTCTCCGCAAGGCTCATGCGCCGGAAGCTCACGACCGCGTCGTGGAAGGTCTTGTCGATGTCCGGTGTCAGGCGCTTGGCGGCGAAGATGAAACGATAGACGTCCGAGCTGAACCGCACCGCATAGATCCGGAACGACCACTGGTCGCCCTTGGCGATCGCGGTCGCTGCCGTGAAACCGTTGACGCCGAGGTTTTCGATCGAATTCGCCTCGATGCCCTCGATCCAGCCGGAGGTCAGGTAGTCGGAGAGCTTCTGCTCGGCTGGAACGCGCACGACGTCCAGTCGCATCGCCTGACCGCCGCCTTCCTTGACGCCCAGGATCGCCTGCGCGGTGTTGTCGAGGGTGAAGCCTTGTGGCGCCAGGAACGTGAAGCCAAGCTTGGGGTGCAGGAAGCGGCGGCCGCGCGCGAAGCCTTCGCTCGGGTCTTCGCCGTAGATGAGGCCATCGACGCTGGCGAGATAGGCCTCGCGTTCGCGCTCGCCATTGCCCGGCGCGCTGTATTGGCGGGCGTTGGACTGGGCGTTGCGCACGCGCTCAGGCGTTGCAGGATGCGAGGACAGGAAGTCGGCCGCGCGCGGGTCGAGCTGCACCCGCGCGGTCGGCTTGAGCTCGGAGTTGCGCCCCATCGACGTAAGGAAGCGCACGGCTCCGTAGGGGTCGTAGCCCGCGCGTGCCGCGATGCCGACCCCGATGCCGTCGGCTTCGAACTCCTGGGCGCGCGAGAAGCTAGCGAGTGCAATCTTGGACTTGGCGAGCGCGAGCGCGGTCGTCTCAGGGTCGTTGCCGAGGTTGTCGAACACGCGCGTGACCAGCGCCACCTGGCGGGCACGGTCCTCGCGGATGGTCGCGTGCTGGGCGATGACATGCGCCATCTCGTGAGACAGCACGGAGGCGAGCTCGGAGGTGTCGTTGGCGAGCGAGATCAGGCCGCGTGTGACATAGAGCTGACCGCTCGGCAGCGCGAACGCGTTGATAGCCGGCGAATTTAAGATGGTAATCCGGTAGCGTTGATCCGGCCGCTCGGATGCGGCCACGAGCTTGTCCACCGCCTGCTTGACCAGGGCCTCAAGCCGCGCGTCCTCGTAGGTGCCACTATAGGCGGAAAGAATGCGCTGATGCTCGCGCACCGCCGGCGGCGGCGCGCCGGAATCCTTGGGCGGGTCGGGCAATGTGACCCGTCGGTCCGGAGTTGGCCCACCGAACGCGAAGCAGCCGCCGAGCGCCAGCGAGAGGACGAGCACCACCGGAAACGCGCGGCGCGTGCCATGCGTTTCGCTCTGCCCCCGATTCCTGCCCGTCGCCTGCTGCATCAGTTCAGTCCGGCAACCTCGATCTGTTCCGGCCGGTTTGCCTCGATCCTTGGACCATTGCGCTCCTCGATCCAACCGCGAACGCGCACCGCGCGATTCTCAAGCCGCTTCGGCGACATTCCAGCTCCAGAGAAAATGCGCTCTTGGCGTTTCGATATCGTGACCGTGAGCGTCTCGGACCAGCGCCGCCCGAAATTTAAGTATATCGTGCCCCCGCTTTCGCGGACCGACAAGACCTTGCCCTCCACAACCGCGAATTGGCCCCGCGCCGCCCGCAATTGAGAGCCGTTCCCTGCCTCAATTACCTCATAATATGGTTCGCCCCAGAGACCAAGCTTGGCGGCGCGCGCTACACGCTCTCGTGACAAGAGTTCAACAGCGCAAGTGGTATCCCCTACCTGAGCACCAACCCGCGCGTGGCCGCGCGCCAGCATTTCACCTGCCACGGTAACCGCCTCGCCGGTCCGCTGAACGAAGGCGACGGTTCTATCATACCTATCCCTAACAAGCTCAGGGCCGCGAAGCTCCACGGATTGACCGAGCAGCATCGCTTCAAGGGCCGTTCTGGCTGAAGCGCCTGGTGGTGTTGGGTGAGGTGGTATCTCGATGCCAGCAATGCGGACTTCACGCCCATCCTCAAGCACGAAGCTGCGCCCGTCGACAACTCTGGTAACTGTTCCGGAGCCCAATCGCTCGAAGCGGCAGGCGCCCTCCGCGCGCACGACCTCTGTCCCGCCGAACAACAGGCCGGCCAAGGCGCACGCGATACAACTACCCATCCTCATAAGGTTAAAGCCAAAGGCTCGAATGAGGCGACACTGCGGCATCTTTGCGTCATATGCCATGAATTGCGAGGCAGCCGCTATGCGGTATCGGGACGTCGGATGGTGCCCCGAAAACGCAAAGGTCTGTACCGCGGCCGGCAAGGTGGCCGGGTTGCTGCCCCCGAGCGCGCTCGATAACGTACAAATAGTTATCCGGGCCGTCCGGGTACCGGGAGGCGTGATTGACAACGGTTTCCGTCGTGCTCCCGTCGCTCCTCAAGTCGTTCACAGATCCGAGGCAATCGGGCCGGCTTTTTGTCGAGCAGGCGGTCGCGTCGATCCGCGCCCAGACCGCCGCCAACCGGGTGACATTCCAGATTCTCGTTGGCATTGACGCGGGGGCCGGCGCCCGGGTGCCGGCAGGCCTTGCCGAGCGTCTCGGGGTCGAGTTCATCGAAAGCGGCGGCAAGTCGGTGACGGCGGCGCTCAACGCGGCGGCGCGCCGTTGCAGCGGAGACTACCTGGCATTCCTCGAAGATGACGATCAGTGGCACCCGCTGTTCCTGGAGACGGCGCTGGCGGCGCTGCAGAATGCGGACTTTGTCTCATCGACCCAGCTTGAAGTCACCGAGCAGGGCGATGTCATCCGGACCGTGGACTTTGCCACGGCATCGACCTGGCTCATGAAGCGCAACACCTGGGACAGGGTGGGCGCGTTCGACGAGGGCTACCGCATCCACCACGACAACGAGTGGCTGGGCCGGCTGGGCGACAGCGGATGCCGGAGGGTTCACCTGGTCGAGGCCACGGCCCCGGTGATCCCCGAGATCATCGCACCGGTGCGGCCCTGGTTGGCGTCGGTGTTGAGATTCGGAGGCTCCTCGATCCGCCTGCATCGGCATGCTCTGCCCTGGCCGCTGGTGATCCGGCTGGTTCACCAGTCATCCGTGATGCAGCAGGTGGAGGAGAACTCGTCCTACCACGAGCGCAGCAAGCACGAGCACGCCTTGTTGCAGCGTGCCTTCGGCCGGGTGCCGTGGTGACGCCGGGCGAGACTTTCCAAGGCCTGTTCACGTCGGCGCGGCAATGATGGACATTCGTGAGTCAAGCGTTTGCATTATCGGCGGGGCGGGGCGCGTGGGGCTGCCGCTCGGCATCAGCTTTGCGCTTGTCGGCGTGCGCACGACTCTGCTCGACATCAACGAAGTGGCGATCGCCGAGATCCAGGCGGGCCGTTTTCCGTTCAAGGAGGAGGGCGGCGATGCGGCTCTTCCGAGGGCGCTTAAGAGCGGCAATCTGCGCGCCGTCAGCGGCCCCGCCTCCGTCATCGGGGAGAGCGACATCGTGGTGCTCGTGATCGGCACGCCGGTCGACGAGTATCTCAATCCGCGCCTCGCCGACCTGTTCGCCGTGATCGACGGCTACCTGCCGTATTTTCGCGACGGACAGGTCCTCTTGCTGCGCAGCACGGTCTATCCCGGGACGTCGGAGCGGCTGCAGAGCTACTTCGCCAGCAAGGGCCGCAAGGTTCAGGTGGCGTTTTGTCCGGAGCGCATTGCCGAGGGCGAAGCGCTGATCGAGCTTGCCGAGCTGCCGCAGATCATATCGGCGTTCGACGACGATGCGCGCGAGCGAGTGCGCCGGCTGTTTGCGAAGGTGACGAAGAGCGACGTCATCGAGCTGACGCCGTTCGAGGCCGAGCTGTCGAAGCTGTTCTCGAACGCCTGGCGCTACATCAAGTTTGCGGTCGCCAACCAGTTCTACACCATGGCGACGCAGCGCGGCGTCGACTACGGCCGGCTGTACGACGCCATGGTGCACGGCTATGAGCGCAACCGCGACCTGCCGTCGCCTGGCTTTGCGGCCGGACCCTGCCTGTTCAAGGACACGATGCAGCTTGCGGCGTTCAGCCAGAACCACTTTTTCATCGGGCACGCCGCCATGCTGGTGAACGAAGGCCTGCCGCAGTTCCTGATCGAGCACATCAAGCAGCGGCTGTGCGATAACGACCTGCCGCAGAAGACGATCGGCATCCTGGGCATGACCTTCAAGGCCGACAGCGACGATCCGCGCGACAGCCTGTCGTTCAAGCTGCGCAAGCTCGCCGCGATGGAAGCCAAGGAGGTGCTCTGCCACGATCCCTTTCTGCCGCAGGACGGGCTGGTGCCGCTCGACGAGCTGCTTGAGCGCGCCGACATCGTCATCCTGGCGACGCCGCACACGCAATATCGCTCGCTCGAGCGCGGCAAGCTCAAGGGCAAGATCGTCGTCGATCTCTGGCGTGCGTTGTCGTAGCGGTGGCTCATATGAAGATCTTGGTCACAGGCTCGGCGGGGTTCATCGGCGGCTATCTGGTGGCTGAGCTGCTCGAGGCCGGACATGTGGTCGTCGGCATCGACAACTTCGGGAAATACGGGCCCATCGCCAAGAGCTATGATGGGCACCCGAACTATCTGTTTACGGAGGGGGACGCCAAGGACGTCGGGCTGCTGCGGCGCCTGATCGAGGACTGCGATCATGCGGTGGCGCTCGCCGCCAAGATCGGCGGCATCTCCTATTTCCACGCGCTCGCCTATGACCTGATCGCGGAGAACGAGCGTATCACCGCGGCGATCTTCGACGCCGCGCTGTGGGCCCATCGGGAGCGGGCGCTCAAGAAGATCACCGTGCTGTCATCCTCGATGGTGTTCGAGAACGCGACCGAATGGCCAACCCCGGAAGACGCGCTCAAGCGTATTCCGGCGCCGTCCTCGACCTACGGCTTCCAGAAGCTCGCCTGCGAATATTTCGCCAAGGGCGCGTACGAGCAATATGGGCTGCCGTTCACGGTCGTGCGGCCGTTCAACTGCGCCGGCGTCGGCGAGCGGCGCGCGCTGACCGACGTCGAGGTGACGTCCGGCAACATCCGCCTCGCCATGAGCCACGTCATTCCCGACCTGGTGCAGAAGGTGCTCAAAGGCCAGGACCCGCTGCATATCCTCGGCAACGGGCAGCAGGTTCGCTGCTACACCTATGGCGGCGATCTCGCGTGCGGCATAAGGCTCGCGATCGAGCGTCCGGAAGCGCGCAACGAGGACTTCAACCTGTCGACCGCGGTGGCGACCGACGTGCTCACGCTGGCCCGCATGGTCTGGGAGCGGGTCAATCCGGACAAGCCGTTCCGTTATGTGTGCGACGAGCCCTTCGTCTACGATGTGCAGAAGCGCATCCCGTCGGTGGACAAGGCGAGGCGGCTCCTTGGCTTCGAGGCCACGACGCCGCTCGGCGCGATCCTCGACGAGGTGATTCCGTGGCTGAAGGCGGAGATCGCGGCGGGGCGCTGCTGACGATCGGGCTGCACCGCAGGAGTGGCGAAACGATATGAAGTGCCGCGGGGCGCGTATCGGTTTTCTGCAACCAAAGACCAAGTCAGGGTCTTACTGGACGCGATCTGGTGTTCTGTTGTTCGCAGGCATGCCGCGCCCCTGAAATTGCCTCATTTCATGCAAGCATCTCGTTGTTAAATCGATTCGTGCGACTCGGAGACGTATTAGATGAAGAATAGTAGAGAACCAGACCGGCTGGTGCGGGCGCTGTTGGGACTGCCAACTGAACGGCCACAGCCAACGCTTGGTGCCCTCGTAGGTGGCCCAAGCATCTTCGGCAGCCTGAACCCAGTGCCAACTCCGCTATCGAACTTGACCAACTGGACATCGCCGCCTCCTCCTGCGGCCAGCCCTCTGTTCCGGTTGGGAGAGACATTCTTGCCTGTGACGTCTCCGCCGCCGCGTCCGACGGCACGCCTGGGAGCGACGACAGCCAACTCCGTCATCGCGACGCCCCGGGTCCAAAGAATGACCTATTTTGCATTCGACTTCGATGATCTTATGCGCGTGAACAATGTGCGTCAGAACGGAAAGGTCGGGCCACGAGTAATTGGAAGGTCGAGAGGGTTTCTCGACCGTAGCATCTGGGAAAGCCGAAACATCAAGAATGAACAAAATCTCAAGAGGCTCATGTCTGGTGCGGTGAAGCACAGCTCGGTGGTTTGTGTTTTGATCGGCACAAATACCTGGCAAAGTCGTTGGGTGAGATACGAGATTGCTCTCGCGGTTATCGATGAACGTGGATTGCTGTCGATACATATCAATAGCGTCAATCACCACGTGAGAAGGGCGCCCGACCCGACAGGAATCAACCCGTTGCATTTTATGGGCATCTATCTAGATGCCAACGGCAAGTTCTATCTCGTTGAAAGACAGGCCGTAGAAATGGACGGTGCGACCGGTGATGTTGGATTCCAATGGCGATGGTATCAGGACTACACGCTGCCGGTTCCTCGTCCGCGGTTCATTCCAGACATAGAAGTTGGATCCGTCGTTCCGTTGTCAATTTTTGCGGATTCGTACGACTTCATGCGACAGGAAGGATCTAAGAATATTGGCCCATGGCTCGACGCCGCTGCAGGCAAAGTAGGTCGATAGAGAGCCATGGCGAAAAGGGTCCAGAAGAAGAGGATCGATCCGGAGGCGATCTTTCTTCATGCAGTAAGCTTTCATTTGGCGTTCCGGGTTTTGCATGAATTCAAGCCCTCACATCCGAGCGGTGCCGGTGCGCTGCATCTGCCTGCATCGGTATTGAGCGCGTTCACGTGCGAACTGTTTTTGAAGGCTCTTATCTGCATTGAAACTGGGCGCGTACCCACCGGTCACCATTTACTGAATCTTTTTAGTAGGTTGAGCGCGTCAACACGTAAGCGAATCGAGGAAATATGGAACGCGTATGCTGCGGGACACGCAAATCGATGGGTTGAGATTGAGCGCAGCATTGGAGTGCCTGTTGCAAGCGATCTATTGACGGCGCTCAAAGTGGCGAGCAAATCGTTTGAGCTTGCGCGGTACTATTACGAGGAGCGTGAGGAATTCCAATTCTATCTTGGTGCGTTGCCCGATATGCTTGGAAAAGTCGCATTTGAGCTGAGGCCAGATTGGGCGAAGCATGCGGAAAATTGCTCGAAGGAGTTGTGCGTAGAACCTAAGCAGGCCGGAGAGTGACGCGTAAGGCCACGGGGATACTCGTCCATATCTGCGCTGCGCTATCGAGCGCGCCAGCGGCTACGAGCTAACGGAGAGAGCGCCACGTCAGCTATTGCTTGTAGTACTTCCGCGCGATCTCGATCTCGGCGGGCGACGCCGCGAACGCTTCCGCAACCGTCTTCTCGAGCTCGTCGTGGCGGCCCGGCAGCAGATCGAGCTTGCGTTTCTGCGCATCGGCCAGAAACTCGGGGTCCTTGACCATCGTCATGAGAGCGTTGCGCACGGCCTCGACCCGGTCGCGCGGCGCTTCGGGCGGCATCGCGATCGGATGGCCCATCTCGTCGGCGCCGAGAAAGAGCCGCAGCACGTTCCCCTGCTCGGTGGTCTCGGCAAGCTCATAGACCGAGCGCACATCCGGCCGCTCGGGGATCGGCCGGCGCACGTAGCGCGTGACGATCGCGATCTTGTTGTCCCTGATCCAGTCGGCATGCGCCGACTTGAGAAACTCCCACGGCATCAGCGTGCCGTCGGCCTCGCCGCGCTCGACCGCGAGCGCGGCTTCCCCGCTGCCGCGATAGCCGCGGATGAGCTTGAACCGGGTCCCGACCACGCCGTTGAGCATGGTCGAGTTGATCTCGGCTTGGCTCAAGGGTCCGGTTGAGGCGACGAGCGTGTCGCGAGTTTTCAGATCAGCGAGCGTCTTCGTGCCCGACGTGTGCCAGGTGAACAGCGTCGCGGTGGTGGCGATGATGCGGCCGATCCAGTTGAAGCGGCGGGTGTCGTAGGCGATCGACGACACGCCCAGAATCTGCGCAAGCGTGATGTTGGGAACGAGCACAGCGAGCACGGTGCCGTCCTTCGGCGCCACGCCGGTGAGATAGTTCGCCGCCTGCATGCCGGCGGCGCCCGGCATGTTCTGCGCCACGATCGACGGATTGCCGGGAATGAAGCGGCCGAGGTGATTGGCGGCAAGCCGCGCATAGAGATCGAACGAGCCGCCGGGCGCGTTCGGGATGATCAGGCTGATGGTCTTGCCGCGATAGAACTCCTCGGGCGTCTGCGCGTGAGCAGGTGAGGCGGCAAGTGTTGCTGCCGCGACCAGAAGCACTGGGCTGAGTCTGATCATCGCTGTTCAGCCCTGCTGCGCCTTGAACAGCGGCGAGACCTCGGTCTGGGTGAATTCCGACGCGACGTGATCGAAGAACGGCATGTAGGAGAACGCGATCCAGCGGCAGTCCGAGCCGGGATTGATGTTGAAGTGCTGGTGCTCGACGCCGCCCGGCTTGATCGGTAGCAGCAACAGGTCGCCGGCCTGCCAGTCGATGCGCTCGCCGTCGACCACCGAATAGCCCTGACCGATGATCACGTAGATGACGAGGCCGCCCTGGTGGCGGTGCTTGCCGGACTGGGTCTTCAGGTCGTGCGAGAACACGCGCCAGTCCTGCAGCGGCGTGTTCTTATGGATCTCCGGGTTGAGGTGATACATCAGCCGGCCCTGCCGCGTCAGGAAGAACTCGCGGTCGGACGGCTTCACCACCACCTGGCCGGTCTCCTGCCGTTCCAGGAACTCGCGCCGGCTGCGGATGAAAATCTCGTAGGGCGTTTCCGGGATGGTGCCCCGTTCGCGTTCGCGCGTGCGCTCGATCTCGGCCATGGCTTTTTACTCCGCCGCCGGCCGCCGGTAGTCCGGCGACTGCTCCAGTTGGTGGAATCCGCAGCCGCGGTCGACGCTGGTGGCGGCGAACAGATTGGGCTCGACCGCCATGAAGATGGCAGGCGTCGCCGGATCGTCATTGAAGTGCTGCACCACGATGCCGTCGCGCTTGCACGGCAGGTTGATCACGTCGCCTGCCTCCCAGGCGTGCTTGACGCCGTCCAGCATGGTGTGGCCGCGGCCCGCGACGATGAAGAGAATCTGCCCGCCCTGGAACTTGAGCCGGCCGGAGCGGCTGCCGGGCGGGATCTCCTGCCGGTAGATCGCGAGCGTGGAGAGCACCGTGTCGGTGATCGCCGGGTGCAGGTACCAGCGCATCAGGCCCTGCTCGTTGCTCTCGAGTGGCAGCTCAGAAAGCCGCACCACCTGCACGGCGCTTTTGCGCTGCTCGCGCTGGCGGTCGCGCAGCGCGATCAGCTCGCTCCAGAAGTTATGCCTGGCCAGTTTTGCGGTTCGCTCGCTCGTCACTGTGAGGGGCTCCTGACTCGGGGGGGATGAAAGCGATCGAATGGTAAGCCAGGAATGCCAGCCAAGGCCAGACGGACGCCAGTGCTAACGGGACACCAGCGAATTCGTTAAGGCGCGCCCTCGCTTCGGATTGGCTGCGCACAACGTAGTGCTCGGGGAAATTGCGGGCTAAGATGCCGAGGTTGAACTTGAACAGATAATTCCGGAAGTTGAAAAGGCCGACCCGATGGTTGCGTGCAGGAACGGGGACACGAGGCGCAATTTTCTCACCGTTGTGTCGGTCGTCAGCCTGGATGTCGCCGCCCGAGCGATCGCAAGCCCCGCATTGGCGCAGCCCGAGAACGAGCGGCCCAAGGAAGGAGACTTGCTGGTCTCGATCCAGAGTGAGAGCCCTGTTCCGCTCCAGCCCAAGGATATTCCCAGTGGCGGTCCTCCGGTAGTGGCGTGGCCAATGGACGGCAATCTCGTCCGGAAGGGCTCTCGCCTCAATAAGGTGCTGCTGCTGCGGCTCGATCCCGCAACGCTCGTTGGCATAACGAAGGAGCGCGCAGCGGATGGTGTTGTCGCCTATTCCGCGATCTGCCCGCACGCGGGCTGTGAGGTGGACGCGTGGGTCGACGATCAAAAGATTCTCGAATGCTCCTGTCACTACTCTCGCTACAATCCGCGCAGCTCCGCTGCGGTCCTTGACGGTCCGGCCCCGCGCGCCTTGCCGGCGCTTCCGCTCAAGATCGTGGATGGCAATCTCGCGGTGGCCAAACCATTCACCGCACGCGTTGGGGTCCTTCCGACCTGAGACGCTAGTGCCCCGTTTCCGAAGTTCGTGATACACCGCAGCACACTCTGACACGAACTTCGGAAACAAGGGGCACTAGCAGCTCTATGATTCTAGTGCCGCTTTTCGATTTGAAGTTCCTAATAGAGTTTGCTGCAGGTGGTGTAGGAACTTCAAATCGGCGGCACTAGCTCGACGCCGAATTTGAATAAGCTCGCTCACGAGCGAACAAAGGAGGAAATGCTCATGGCCGATGCCAGGATGTATCTGCGAAGCGTCTGCGTGGCCGCCATCGTCCTTGCCGCCGGCATGCGCCCGGCGTCCGCGCAAGAAACAGTCGGGCCTGCTTCGACCACACCGGTGCCGGGTCCGATGCCGGAGATCCTGCAGAAATATACGCCGGTCACCGCCGACCGCCTGAAGAACCCGGAGGATGGCAACTGGCTGCTGTTTCGACGCACCTATGACGGATGGGGCTACAGTCCACTGAAAGAGATCACTCCGGACAACGCCAACCGGCTGCAGCTGGTCTGGAGCACGGCGACCGGCCAGGTTGAGGGCCACCAGGCGCCGCCGATCGTGAACAACGGTGTGATGTTCGTCACGACACCCGGCAATCAGCTCCTCGCCATCGAGGCCAAGTCCGGCAACCTGCTATGGCGCTACAAGCGGCCGCTCCCCGAAGACGTCATCCACCTGCATCCGACCAACCGCGGCGTCGCGCTTTACGGCGACAAGGTCTACTTCGCGTCCGCCGATTGCGTGCTGGTCGCGCTCGATGCAAAGACCGGAAAGGAAGTCTGGACTGCGAACGTCGACGACTACAAGAAGGCCTATTATATGTCGCTCGCGCCGCTCATCGTCGACGGCAAGGTGATCCTTGGGGCCTCGGGCGGCGAATTGGGCGTGCGCGGCTTCGTGGCCGCGATGGATGCGGAGACCGGCAAGGAGCTGTGGAAGACCTACACGGTGCCGGCGCCGGGCGAGCCCGGCAGCGAGACCTGGCCGGCGGGCGGTGATCACTACAAGCGCGGCGGCGGCTCGATCTGGGTTACGGGCACTTACGATCCGGAGACCAATCTCACCTTCTGGGGCACGGGCAATGCTGCGCCCTGGTTCGGCGATCAGCGGCCGGGCGACAATCTCTACACGTCGTCCGTCATCGCCCTCGACGCCACGACCGGCGAGATCAAGGGCCACCACCAGTACCACCCCAACGACTCGTGGGACTGGGACGAAGTCTCGCCGCCGATCGTCGTGGACTATCAGCGCGACGGAAGAACCGTGAAAGGCCTCATCAACGTATCGCGCAGCGGCTACATCTGGCACCTCGAGCGCACCACCGGAAAGATCAACTTCGTGACCGGCCAGCCCTATGTGCGCCAGAATGTGTTCAAGAGCCTCGATCCCAAGACCGGGCGGCCAGACGTCGACGACGCCAAGAAGCCCGGCACCGACAAGACCGCGGAGTTCTGCCCCAGCCTGTGGGGTGGCAAGGACTGGCCGCCGGTCGCCTTCAGCCCGCGCACGCGGCTGATGTACATCCCGGCCAACGAGAACCTGTGCACGGAGCTGACCGGCGAGACGCCCAGATACGTGCTGGGCGAGCGCTTCATGGGCGTCAAGACAAACCTCCTGAAGATCGTCGCGGGCGCCGATCACATCGGTGAGCTGCAGGCCTGGAACGTCGACACCGGCAAGAAGGTGTGGACGACCAACCTGCCGTCGTTCAACTGGGGTCCGGTGCTGGCGACCGGCGGCGACGTCCTGTTCTCGGGCGGCACCAATGACCGCATGTTCCGCGCCTTCGATGCCAAGACCGGCAAGGTCCTGTGGGAGTTCCAGACCATCTCGGGCGTGACCGCTGTGCCATCGTCCTTCGAGGTCGATGGCAAGCAATATATCGCGGTCCAGACCGGCTGGGGCGTGGACGCGGCCAAGATGCAGACTCGCATGAACCTGTTGTTCCCGGGAAAATATCCTGACGTGCCACAGGGCGGTGCGGTCTACGTCTTTGCGGTGAAATAGCGGTTTGCCGCTGCGGTTGATGGGCGCGGCAGGCCATTGCTGTTGCCGAACGCGCCGTTCGTATCATCTGGAGGTCGGCTCGCGGCACATCGCGTCGCCGCGGACGGCCTCCGCTCGCGTGCGGTGTTGGGCGCACGACGGAGGTGGGCGGCCAAGGCCCAGACTTGTGAGCACCTGGGACGAATGCGATGCCATGGAATATTGCCGGAACAAGAATAAGTACTTAAAAAGTACCTCGAGGCGAAATTCTCTTGACGGTCCCGTAGCTCAGCTGGATAGAGCACCGGTTTCCTAAACCGGGGGTCACAGGTTCAAGTCCTGTCGGGATCGCCAGAGTTTTCTGTGTCTTTGGCCGCACAGCCCTTGCGGGCGGCACCCACCATGCCTATATCCAGTGCCATCGAGTTTCGGCCGAACGACTTGGCCTTGCCGCGAAACAGCGCGCCTGACTGACGACCTTCCCAAGATCTCGACACAACCCGGGCTGCGCCTCGTGCGCGGCTCATATCGACGCATTTATGAAAGAGAACTCCCATGGATAAAGGAACCGTCAAGTGGTTCAACGCGCAGAAGGGCTTTGGATTCATCCAGCCCGACAGCGGCGGCAACGATGTCTTCGTGCACATCAGTGCCGTCGAGCGCGCCGGCCTCTATGAGCTGAAGGAAGGCCAGAAGGTCAGCTTCGAGGTCGTGGCCAACCGCAAGACCGGAAAGTCGTCGGCAGAGAACCTGAAGGCCGAGTAACGACGGCCGCCGGTACGCCGGCCTGGCACACCGCTTTGGCCACGGATGAACTGGCAAGGCTCGTGTGCCCAGGTCGGCAGACCGGGCCGGCGACACGAACATTGCTTTCTATGGCCGCATTCTTGCGGCCATAATGCCGGGCTGGCATTGCCCGGGATGCAAGATGCAATAAGGGCGGAATGGGGGGCTAACACCGGCAATTGGGCCTGGAGAACTCATTCATGGCGCTCGACGAGGCCGATCAGGCTGCAGAGAAGGCCGCCCGCGCCGCGGGCGATAGCGCGCACGACGACAACACGCACGACGATATCGTCTATCCGGCCGCCATCCCGTTCGTGCTGGTGCACCTCGCCTGCATTGCGGCGATCTGGACCGGTATCACGTGGCAGGCTGTCGCCATCGGCGTCGCGCTCTATTGGCTGCGCATGTTCGCCATCGGCGCCGGATATCATCGCTATTTCTCGCATCGCGCCTTCGCGACCAGCCGCGCCTTCCAATTCGTGCTGGCGCTGTTGGCGCAGAGCAGCGCCCAGAAGAGCGTGCTCTGGTGGGCCGCCAAGCACCGCCATCATCATCTGCATTCCGACACCGAGCGCGATGTCCATTCGCCGCGCCACAAGGGCTTCCTCTACAGCCATGTCGGCTGGATCTTCGCCCGCCGCCACGGCGCCACCGATCTTGTCAAGGTTGCCGATCTCGCGCGCTATCCCGAGCTGATGTGGCTGCACCGCTTCGAGCTGGTGCCGGCCATCGGGCTCGGCGTGCTGTGCTGGCTCGTCGCCGGCTGGTCGGGCCTGGTGGTCGGGTTCTTCTGGAGCACGGTGCTGCTCTATCACGCTACGTTCTGCATCAATTCGCTCGCGCATGTGCGTGGGCGGAAGCGCTACGTCACCGGCGACGATTCCCGCAACAACTGGCTCCTCGCTTTGTTCACCATGGGAGAGGGCTGGCACAACAACCATCACGCCTGCCAGAGCAGCGTGCGTCAGGGCTTTCGCTGGTGGGAGCTCGACCCGACCTTCTACATCCTCAAGGGCCTGTCGTGGCTGCGCCTGGTCCGGGACCTCAAGCGCCCGCCTGAGGCGGTGCTGCGCAACGAGCAGCGCCTGGGCGCCCGCGTGATCGACCGCGCGGCGCGTCAGCTTGCCGAACGCTTCAATGCCGACCGCATCGCCGCCGTCATCGCCTCGGCGCTGGCGAGCGCCAATCTGGCGGCGCTGCAGGAACAGCTCTCGGCCACCCAGCGCCGTGCGGCCGATGTGCTGGCGAGCCTTCATCTGCCGCACCTGCCGACCCGGCAGGAGATCCTGGCGCAGGCGAAGGCGATGTATGC
>Ga0209798_10000091_pt1 | contig 47762 bp, 40 predicted proteins | sample DOMMetBare3Fresh_FD_187475 | JGI IMG/M metagenome (GOLD analysis project Ga0209798, IMG submission 187475) | Wetland sediment microbial communities from St. Louis River estuary, USA, under dissolved organic matter induced mercury methylation -... | ecosystem: Environmental > Aquatic >...
CTTTTTTGCTAAATTTCAATTGCGCTGTTTACTTAGTATTCATTTTGAGCAGGATAACTTGTACCGGAACTGAAACCCGGTGTTGATTAATCGTTTTCTCAGCTACCGAGAAATGAAGGAAGATCAAATCACAACATCAGTGTTGTCCGTTGCGCGACCTACACGCAGCGGCAGTGCCGCAACCGCCCGGCCGATCTCAAGTGAAAACATCGACACGATCTTTAAGAGCGTGGGGCAGAAGTTGCGCGAGGGGCTGTCGAGCGAGGCAGAAAAGATACTGGTGAAAACGATCGAGGGTTACAACCACACCCCCGATAATCTGGCAAATCTAAAGCGTCTGTTGTCGTTTACACTTGAGACCGCCGGGCGGTATAAGGAGTCGCTGGAGACGATCATACCTTTTGCCGACGATGATAATCTCGTACATCTTGGGGTCGAGACCCAGATCAAGGTCACGACCCAGCTGGCAATTGCATTCAACAACGTCGGCGACCAGCCAAAAGCAGCCACGTTGCTCAAACAGAATCGAAAAAAAGCTGACGAACACGATCAACGCGATCTCCTCGGCAGCATCGACACCGCGCTTGCGCGCGTATACCGAAAGCTATCCGAATTCCCTATCTGCAGAGATTATGGGCAGAAAGCTCTCGAACATTTTCGCGAAAACGGCAATTGGCTCGGGATGGCTGAGGCCTATCGTGAGATCGCGAATAGCTATCATCAGGAAGGCAATAGCGAAAAGGCAGTCGAGAATTTTAAGCTCGGTATCAATATCATCGGCGACAATTCCGCCCCGTTCATGCTCGGAAAACTCTATACCGATATGTCGGGTGCATATTGGTTCTTAAGACGGCCGCAGGACGGGATCGATTGCCTCGAAAAATCGATCGGGTTCTTCGACCAGACCGAGCACGCCCTTAATACCGTCGTTGCGTACAACAATCTCGGCATCAACCTGATACTTATCGGCGAATGGAAAAAGGCCGAGGATATGATCGCGCGCGCATTCAATATCGCCGAAAAGGGTGATTATGTACATCTCGCTGGTATTTATGATTCGCTAGGCGAATTAAAGATACTTCGGGACGAGCCGGACGGGGCCGAGACTCTGCTCGACATGGCCGTAGCCTGTGCCGAAAAACACAAACACCATTGGTATGCCGTCCAGTCGATGCGCAACCTCGCCCGATGCTATTTTGCTCAGGGCAAGTTTAAGAAGGCTATTGCAAAGGCTCGCGAGACCATTGACATGTCGCGCGAGATCGGCGACAAGCATTACGCCAGTATGGCCGGCCTCGTGCTGGCTGAAAGCTATTTGAGCGAGGGCGGGATCGAAGACTGTGAAGCCTCGCTACACATGATCGAGGAAAGCGATCCGTCCGAGGATTTCTTTGTGCTCGGTAATATTCAGCGGATCAGAGGGCTCTCAGCGCTCAAAGAAGAAGACCGCGAGTTGGCCGTGCATCATTTTAGTCGGGGCTTAACGTTGTTTGAGGCTGCGGCAGATATGTACCACACCGGCTTGATGCATTATTTGCTCGGATCGAACCTCGACGCTCGAAATTCAGCCAGGGCAAAACGTCATCTAACGACAGCAACTGATATTTTTACGAAGCTCGGGATCAAATCTTTTGTAAAACTTATTGGTAGAGAGCAGGCGAATGTCGAGAGCCGATCGATCGAGACCGGCGCGCGTCCGTCCGAAAAGCGTTTAAACTCTGTCGTATCTCAATTGCTGACTGTGCGTTTGGCCGAGGCGACTGCCTCACGTGAGCTGTTGTTCCGCGAACTAGTTGCCGTTCTCCAGCAGGAAAGTAACGCCAAAAAGATAATAATTGCCCAGTTTAACGATCAAAAACGGCTCTATCCATTTATTACGCACGGATATTCTCCGCAGGAGAGCAACGAGCTTGTCAGTAAATTTGCCGAAGCTCAGGCGGCCAGCGATGAAAAGAGTTTTGAACGGGCAAAGAATATTACGATATTCAATCTGCGAGGTTCGTCGGCCGCGTCGCCGGCGGTTTTGCTGATAAATCCGCAATCGGGCGCGGTCTTGAATGACGACAGCGCGCTTGCACCGCTGCTCCGTGTAGTTGAGCTTGGAATGGACGTCGTCGCCCTTCGCGAAAAGGACAAATCGCTGCCGACGGAGCGCGAATCCAGCCCTTACACATCAAACAGCCTGATGCCGGGCTTTATCCACTCTTCGCCCGCGATGACTGCGCTTGTCGAAGAAGTGTATAAAATTCGCTCGTCCGACGTGACGGTGCTCGTTACTGGCGAATCGGGAACTGGTAAAGAACTGGTTTCCCGTGCGATCCACACACTTTCAAACCGCAAAGATAAGATATTTGTACCTTTCAACTGCACCGCGGTGCCGAAAGAACTTGCCGAAGGGCATTTATTCGGTTACAAGAAAGGCGCGTTCACGGGCGCCGTGGCCGATTCGCCGGGAACGATCAGAACGGCGGATGGCGGCACGCTTTTTCTCGACGAAGTCGGCGATCTGCCGCTCGACGTGCAGCCAAAATTGCTCCGATTTTTGCAGGAAGGCGAGATACAGCCGCTTGGCGAAAAGAAACCGCTCAAGGTGGACGTCCGCATCATTGCCGCAACAAATATGCCGCTCGAGGACAAAGTTGCCGACGGTACGTTCCGCGAGGACCTTTATTATCGCTTAAATGTCATACGGCTGCGCGTGCCGCCGCTTCGGGAAAGGCGTAGCGAGATACCGCCGATCGTGCAATATTACGTCAACCATTATTCCGAGCGGTTTACAAAACACAACATTACATTCACACCGCAAACGGTCGATATGCTGATGGTCTGCAACTGGGAAGGTAATGTCCGACAACTATGCAACGAGATCCAGAGAGTCGTGGCACGAGCCGTCGACAACGAGGTGATCACGCCGGAACATCTCTCACCCGAACTTAAACGAAGTGCGAAACCGTTGACCGCTTTTGACGCCGATTCTAACGTAAAACCGATCGCGACGTACGACGGCACGTTCTCACCTTTCTCAAATATTCCATCCGGCGGCACCCTTGAATCGGCCGTTTCCGAACTGGAAATGCAACTGATAAAAGCCGCGCTAGTCCGGCACAACTGGAACATCTCACGCGTCGCAGTCGAACTCGGCCTCACACGTCGCGGGCTTTATTTGAAATTGTCGCGATATGGAATTGAAAAAGCGGCCTGACGCTTTCTCTTCAATTAGACAATGCTCGCAGTCCGGAAATAATATCTGGTAAAACACCCAATAGCCGATCGATCTCGTCGTTTTTGTTGAATCGTCCGAGCGAAAACCGTATCGCGCCCATCGCCCACGAATACGGCACGTTCATCGCCTGTAGAACCGGAGAGGCTTTGTGGTCGAGAGAATTACAGGCCGAACCGGTGGAGACGCAAATGCCGAGCGCGTCTAGCTGTGTAAGTATCATCTCGCCATTCACATTTTCAAACGAGATGCTCGATGTGTTTGGCAAACGCATTGCGGCGTCCGACGTACCGTTTAGACGAGAATTTGGAATTTTGTTCAAAATTTCGTTTTCCAGACGGTCTCGCAACTGCTTAACCCCGGTCATTGCAGAGAGATCTTTTACGAAATCCGCAGCAGCTCCCATTCCCGCGATTTGATGCACGGCCTCAGTTCCGGCACGTCTTCCGCTCTCTTGTCCACCGCCCGAAAAAAATGTTGAAAGGTTGACACCGTCGCGGATATACAACGCGCCGATGCCTTTCGGTCCGTGAAATTTATGGGCCGAGATCGAAAAAAGGTCGATCGCACTTTCTTTCAGGTTAATCGGAATCTTTCCCGCAGCATTCACGCCATCCACGTGAAAAAGAGCATTTGAATGTTCCTTTACGATCCGGGCGATCTCTTCGACCGGAAACAGAATGCCGGTCTCGTTGTTAGCGAGCATTACTGAGACGATTGCTGTATCCTCGCTTAACGCGGCACGCAAGGCGTCCAGATCAAGTGAGCCGCTTTCATCCACTTCGAGCCATGTCACACGAAAACCTCGCGTTTCCAACCTTTCGCACAGCTTTCGAACGGCTTCGTGCTCAACCCGTGTGGTAATAATATGATTTTTGTCGCTGGCTGCTTCGACCGCGCCGAGGATCGCCCAATTGTCGCTTTCGGTGCCGCCCGAAGTGAATACGATTTCACTTGCGGACTGTGCACCGAGCAGATCTGCCACGATCTCCCGGGCGGTTTCGACAATCGTTCGAGTGTCACGCCCAAGTGAATAAGCAGACGACGGGTTTCCAAACGAAGCAGTTAGAAATGGCTGCATCGCATCTAAGACCTGAGGGGCGACCTGCGTGGTCGCATTGTTGTCGAGGTAGATCATGCTTCGGTAAAAACGATCGTGGCGTCAATTTACCATTTAGGCTTTAACAATTACAATTACGATAACCTTGAACGCGATCATAACAATTACAGAGCCGACCGGGCGAAGCTGGCAGACCAATTTGGTTGACGGTAAAGCCTTCTCCATTGGCCGCGCAAAAGAAAACGACATTGTGCTCAATGATCGCCGCGTCTCGCGAAAGCACGCCTATATTTTTGCCGATGCAAATGGTTTTAAGGTCATCGACGGATATTTCGAGGACGGCAAGCTATTGCGGAGTGTCAATCACGTTTTCGTCAACGGCACGATACAGGTGGAAGTTTATCTCAAGGATGCGGACGTAATAACGATCGGCGAAAGCCGTCTCGAATTTCACAGTATTGCCGACCCCTCTCAGCCACAAGTCATTGAAAAATCTGCTGCCGGCGAGACCATAGAAACCGAAGAAGAAAAAGCAAAATCAGTAAACTTCGATGATTCGCCCCTCGGCCACACGCAGGTTCAGATCTCGGTAAACGAACTGATCGGTCGTAAATCAAATCTGTCTCTAGAGTCTGCGGTCGCAACGCCGGAGGAAATCAAAGACCTGCGCCGAAAAGCCAAAATTCTCGAGCTCCTTTTTGAAAGCAGTAAGATGCTTGGCACGGTTTTTGACTTAGAAGAGATATTTGAAAAGGCGACCGATCTGATATTTCGCGGTACACCCGCTGATCGCGTCGTCGCGCTGCTCGCCGAAGAATCTCCCGACGGCAAGATCATTGAAAATTCGCTTTATCAGATAGGCGCAAAGACCCGTGACGTTAGTTTTGAGAAGTTGACCGAAAAGTTGACCGTCAGCAGAACGATCACAAAAAAAGTAATGGACGAACGCGTGGCGATCCTGTCGCAAGACGCAAAAACCGATGAGCAGTTTCAGGGTGCCGAGTCGATCGTGTCGCAGGGTGTGAGGTCGACAATTTGTGCCCCGTTGATCACGCAGTCAAATGTCCATGGCGTTATTTATGCGGACCGGCTTGATCCCTTTGCTGCCTTCTCGCCCGATCATTTGGAGTTGATCAGTGCGGTTGCGGCCCAGACGGCCGTTACGGTCGAGACTGTAAAGGCTCATAAACGCCTGGCCCGAGAAGAAGTCGCGAGGGCAAATTACAGCCGTTTCATGCCGGAATACGTCGTGAAACAGCTACTTGAAAATCCCGATTCGTTTCGCCTCGGCGGTGCCAATCAGACGATCACGGTGCTTTTTGCCGACATTCGTGGATTTACGGCGATCTCGGAAAATGAGAATCCAGAGAAAGTTGTCGGTTTGTTGAACCATTATTTCTCAGCGATGTCCGAGATCATTTTTGAGCACGGCGGAACGCTTGATAAATATATCGGCGATGGCCTTATGGCTCTTTTCGGTGCCCCGACCGCAACACCAGACGATGCTCAAAATGCCGTAAAAGCAGCCGTGGCAATGCAAAAACGGCTTTTGACGCTAAAAGCTGAGCTTGACGAACAAGGGTTTTCGAAGATTGCTGTCGGAATGGGATTACATACAGGCGTGGCAACTATCGGCTATATCGGATCAGAGCGACGATCCGAATACACTGCGATTGGCGACACCGTTAACCTGGCGTCGCGACTCGAGTCAAATACGGTCGGCGGCCAGATATTGATTAGTGAGGCAACCGCCAAGGCTGCAGGCGACATCTTTCCGTTGACGCGGCGTGAGCCTCTGACGGTAAAGAATCGGGTACAGCCTGTCGAGCTTTTTGAAGTAAAATGGAACTAAACCGTCTTGGAAGGTTGGGTGGATTAGGCATATACTTCTTAGAAGTTTATATTTCGAACAGCGTCACCCGGTCTGAGGGAAAATCTTTATGTTAAAGATCTCATCTCTAAAAAAATTAGTTACGGATTCAATGGCGATAGACCTCGGTACGGCAAGTACGATAATTGCCGTCAAGGGCCGCGGCGTCGTGCTGGACGAGCCGTCACTTGTCGCTATCAGAGAAACGACCGAGGAGATCGTCGCCTTTGGCCAGGAGGCTGCGGAAATGTCTGGTCGCGAGGGTCGGGACGTTACGGTAAAGGCACCGCTGATTGGGGGCGTCGTTGCTGACTTTGAGCGGACCAAAAAGATGCTCGCCCATTTTGTGAAAAAGGCAAAAACGGGTGGTTCGAATATTTCGCTTCAGGCCGTAATGGGAATGGTCTCGGACGTAACCCACGTCGAGCAGCGGGCGCTCTTTCACGCTGCCGAAGAGGCACACATCGGCAAAGTCTTTATGATGGAAGAGGGACTTGCGGCGGCTTTCGGCGCAGGTGTCCTGCCGACCGACAAACGAGCTACCGCAATCGTCGACATTGGCGGGGGAACGACAAATATTGCGGTCGTCGCAAAGGGTTCGATCGTCCATTCCGCGTCCGAACGCTATGGCAGTAATTCTATAAATGAGGGTCTCGCAACGCATCTCCGGCGTCACCGCGGCCTGCAGGTCGGCGAAGAAACAACTGAGATGCTAAAGACAAAGTTTGCATCTACGTTTCTACCTGACGATATTTCTAAGACAATCGAGGTCCGAGGCCGAGACGTTCAGACAGGTAGTCCGGGTGCGGTCGAGATCACAGCCGGCGAAATATACCCCATTGTTGAGGCTATCGTCCGCCGCATCGCCCTGCGAGTCAAAGACACTTTGACCGAATTGCGGCCCGAGGTCGCCGCCGATATTTACGATCGCGGTATCATCCTCACGGGCGGCGGTGCCCTGCTCGAAGGTATCGACAAGTTTATGCGATCGTATATCAATCTTCCCGTCACGATCCCCGACGAGCCTCGTTACGCGATAGTCAACGGCCTGGTCAAAATGTTTGACGATCAAAAACTATTGGAGCGTGTCGCGCGAAACGAGTTAGGCGTCCTACAAAACGCCGAGATACCGTTCGAGGCCTAGGTTAACCCCTCAATTTTCCGATTAACTAAGTTTATTACTGTGCTATTCTTATGGCATTGGTTTGCCTTGGAATGGGTGCGACTTCGCTCTCCGGCTATGAAATAGATGGAGTTTACTAACTACATCCCGACGATGAATACGCTGCGAAATGTCCTCGACATTACTCTCGTTTTTATTATCGTTTATGTCGTTTTAAAGCTTTTGCGTGGTACGCGTGCGGTTCCGACTGTCGTTGGAATGGTCATACTTGCTCTGCTGTATTGGTTTGCGGTCGCTCAGGACCTTTCGACTCTCGAATTTGTTTTGCGGTACGCGGTCGGCTTTATCGGTATTGCGATCATCGTACTGTTTCAGTCAGAGATCAGGCAGGCGCTGATATTTTTTGCAAACCGGCTCCGTTTTCCGATCCTGAAACGCCAGCGTGGACAGTTCGGCGGCAGTGTTTATGATGAGATCGTTCTCGCGGTGACGACGCTTGCGTCAGAAAAGACCGGCGCGCTTATAGTCATCGAGCGAAACATCGGCCTGCGTAATTTTGTAGACACCGGCGTTCAGCTCGACGCTAACCTGAGTTACGACTTGCTGGTTACGATATTCAACCCATCAACACCGTTGCATGACGGCGCTGTAATTATTCAAAACGAAAGACTCGCGGCTGCGTCGGTGTTTCTGCCGCTGACAAAAAACCCTGAGATCTCACGCGAACTCGGCACGCGCCATCGCGCGGCGATAGGAATTACCGAGGGTTCTGACGCGATCTCGATAGTTGTTTCGGAGGAAACAGGGTTGATAACATACGTCGAGGCCGGCGAGGTCCGCCGCAATATCGACACTAACCAACTTCGCAAATTCCTCTTAGACGCACTTGAGATACCGATGATCGAATCGCGTCGAGTGGTGCCAAAGGCTATGAAAGAAGCCGAGACCGATATCACGGCCATATAGAGAAGAATTTGATTGTTTTGTATTTGCTTAGTTAAATTTTTGATTTTACCTGCTCCTTAAATGGACCTCGAGAAAACAAAAAAACCCCGAAAGCTCTTTTTCAAACACATCCTCAGAAAGATCTTTCTCGAAGATTGGGCGATCAAGCTCATGGCGCTCGTGATCACATTTGGCCTTTGGTTTGGAGTCACGGGCCTGAGCACGCCCACGACAAAGCGGCTGACCGTTCCGCTCAATCTCAGTGTTTCAAATAATACCGATGTCACAAACGCACAGGCCGATGTCGAGATTGTGATCAGCGGCGACAAGCGAAAGATCGACCAGATAAACAAGGCTGATCTGGCAGCAATGCTCGATCTTACCGATGTTCCACCCGGAGATCGTGTTATCTCGTTGACGCCCGAAAATGTATCCGTCCCTTTGCCGCAGGGTGTAAAACTTATAGAGGTTTTGCCGATCCGTATTCCGGTCAAGCTGGAAGCCGTTGAGGAAAAGGAAATAGAGGTCAAAGCCCAAACCGTAGGAAATCCGGCGCCGGGCTATGAGATTTATAGCACCTCGGTTGTGCCGCAAAAGATCCGCGTTCGCGGGCCGGCGAACATTATCGGCACGGTGGATTTTGTCGAAACGGAGGCGATCGATCTCGCTGGCAAAAAAGGCGACTTCAATGCAAAACAAGTACCCGTGCGCGTCGACAGTCCGAGGGCTGTCGTGCTCAACACAGTGGTCGATATATTCTTCCGTATTGGCGAAAAACGCGTCGAACGTTCCTTTACGATCGACGTGAAGGGCCTGCCGGGTAAGACGGCAACTTTTACACTCTACGGCCCGCGCACCTTGCTTGCACGTACGCGCGCCGAAGCCCTCAAAGTCGATATGGTTCTGAACGAAAAAGGTGAAGAAGTGCCAGAGGTAATTTTACCCGCTGAGCTTCAGGATCTCGTTGAGATAAGAAATCTCGTTGTCAAATAAAATCACTCAGCCATTTACCTATATCGGAGCGCATATCGGATGTTATCTCGTGTTTAGCCGCGTAATGTGTCGATCGGTAATTCGGCAATAAAGAAGCGAGCTTGTCATTAAAACCGGCAAACTGCTCCTGCGTGTAAAATTCGTCATCATCGCCATAGAGATAAAAAGTCTCGGCGGTGAATGGTTTGTATGCGGTATTAGTATCCAGATCACCCGGAATGCCGCCGCAGACACCGATCACTCCTCGCAATATATCGGGATGCGTAAAGGCAAAGCGAAAATTGAGGGCGCACGCCTGAGAAAAACCGTAGAGAAAGACCTGCTCGCGATCGATCGTGTTTTCAGCAGCCAGTTTATCGATCACATCGAGCACAAATCTGTGGTGCACTCGCACATATTCCTCTGGTTTGTGATCCGACAACCATCCAAAGCCGATGCGATAACCGTCGTCCGTCTGCCGGTAATGCGGATGTGGTGCCTGTATTGCGGCGATGACAAAATTATCCGGCGCGACCAGCCGGGCCTCACGCATCATATACCGCTTATGCGCCCCGTATCCGTGCACGGCGATCAGCAGCGGCGCGGGTCTGTCAACATTTTCGGGAATATATAGATCGTAATAGAGTTTGATCTCGGCCGTCATAGCCAGATCGGTTTGCACGTTGTCAGAGGTCATAAGCGAACTAGTTTACCACGCGGTACGAAAGATAAACGCAGCCGCTTTTCATCGGCTTGCATTCGAGCAGTTCGAGGTCGATCTGTCGGGTCATTTCGTGAAACAGCGGGACGCCTGAGCCAAGCAAAACAGGGTGAATATTAAAACCGATCTCGTCTATCACGCCTGCCTCAAACAGCGACCGGGCCAGATCGCCGCCGCCCATGACGCAAATATCCTTGCCCTCCTGCTGCTTTAGTTTGCGTACAAATTCGCCTGGGTTTTCGGAAACTATCTCGGCCCCACCTTTCGTTGGCCCTGGCGGCAGCGTTCGTGAAAAAATATAACTCTTAATATCGCCGTATGGGTTTTCCGCATCAACACCATCGACCGGCGGTGGGGCGCTCGCCATCGCAAAGTCAAACGTTTTGCGTCCCATCACGATAGTATCGATACGCGGCCAAAAGTCGTTCATCAGCTCCGTAACTTCATCGCTCCAAACGAGCCAATCCACCGAGCCGTCCTTTCGGGCAAAAAAATTGTCCAAACTGCTCGCTCCGCCGAATATTACTTTGCGCATATCAGCGTCCTCCAAATTCGTACGATTTTTGTACATTGTATGTCCGAATATACAAATCTCAAACAAAACCTTTTGTTAAAGTTAGGCGTAATGAATCAACATAGATCTTTGCGAAGAAACCAAATGAAAAAATCGATATCCAGCCCTTTTCTATCCTTATTATTGTTGTTTTCTATATCAACTGTCGCCCTGCCGCAAATCGGTTACTCTCAGTCCCCGGCTGTGGCCAAATTTTCGTCTTATTTCGATCAACTTCAGACAATTGAAAGCAAGACCGAGGCACGCCGAAAAGAGCTTGGCATTCCCGGAATGTCGCTCGTGATCGTCATGGATGACCAGATCATCTATATGAAAGGCTTTGGTTATAAGGATTTTGAGAACAAGATGGCCGTCACACCCGACACGCAGTTCGCCATCGGTTCGGCAACCAAGGCGTTTACCGCGCTTTCCGTTTTGATGACCGCCGACGAGGGCAAGCTCTCGCTTGACGATTCGCCGAAAAAGGCGCTGCCGTATTTCAAGATGTTCGACTCCGAAACGGATAAAAATATCACTATCCGCGATCTTTTATCCCACTCATCGGGCCTCAACCGTACCGATCTAGCGATGATCACCGGCAAGCTGAATCGGGCAGAATTGATCCAGGTCGCGGCACAGGCCAAACCAACAGCCAAACTCCGCGAAAAATTCCAGTATCAAAACATTATGTTCACGGCCGCCGGCGAGATCGTTGCTCAGGTGCAGAAAAAGCCATGGGATAAATTTGTGCCGGAACGCATTTTTGCCCCGTTGGGCATGACGAACAGCACGATGTCGATGAAGCAGATGCAAAAGGCGAAAGATTATTCTTACGGCTATAACTTCAATTTCGACACGAAAGCCACGGTAATGCAGCCTTTTCGTGAAATCGACGAGGTCGCACCGGCCGGCTCAATCAATTCGACCGCCCGTGATATGGGACAGTGGCTGCGGTTCGTTCTCAACGGCGGCACGGTGGGCGGTAAGCGACTCCTTTCGGAAAAAGGCTACGGCGAATGGCTCAAGCCGCAGATGAAGATCGCCGGAACAGCCAGCTATGGATTGGGCTGGTTTTTGCAGGACTGGAAAGGGCTAAAAGTTGTCCAGCACGGCGGTAACATCGACGGATTTAATTCGATGGTCGCTATGATACCGGAGAAAAAACTTGGCTTTGTGATGCTCACAAACGTCACGGCCTCGAACCTCGGAAACGACCTTATGTCAATCATCTGGCAAAATCTGCTCGGTGACAATAAAGTCGATGAGGGTGAAAAACTGCCGGTCAAAACCATGGAGAGGCTGATCGGAAAGTATCGTCTTGAGGCCGCCAATATGGATCTCGAAGTAAAGATCGTTGGCGAAAACCTTATGCTGGTCGTGCCGGGTCAAATGCCGTACACCCTGAAAAGAACCGCCCCGCGGCAATTTAAAATGGGCGATATTGAAGGTTTTGCGGTAAAGTTCACGCCGGAACAAGGCGATGCAACGGCGCTCTATCTACAGCAGCCGCAGGGAAATTACACCTTACCGAGAATTAATGCTGACGGCACACTGGCTAAACCTGACGCACCGGTCATTGTCAGTGGCGGTGCAAAGGAATTGGTCGGCAAATACTCGACGCCCGACGGAAAGGGCACGATCGAGATCAAAGAATCGGACGGCGTCGTTACATTTAACATTGCCGGCCAACAGCCGTACGCTTTGAACGAAAAATCAAGGGATGCATACGCGATGTCGCCTCTGCCTGACACTTACTCGCTTAGGGCAAAACGTGATGCGGCTGGCAAATTGTCCAGCGTCGTCGTCACACAGCCCGAGGGTGAATCTGAATTCAAACGCTCAGACGCTCCGTCCGAAGCTAAAGTCACGATTACCGCCCATGAGTTGATGCAAAAGGCGATCGACGCGTCGGGCGGCGAGGCAAACTGGCGAAAGCTCACCACCCGCGTTTCCACTTTCAGCACCGACCTCGAAAATCAGGGTGTCACCGCTTTCGGTAAATTGTATTCAAAGGCGCCTGATAAAACGGCGACTGAAACGACTTTTAGTGCTCTCGGCAAAAAGATCGCTCGCGGCTGGGAATATTTTGACGGCGCGGGCGGTCAGGAGATATATTCGTTTGCTCCGACCGATAAATACACCGGCAAACGGCTCGACGATGTAAAACTTTCGTCCCTGTTTTATGGCATCCTCGACTGGAAGACACTTTTCAAGAAAGTCGAGGTGCTTCGCACCGCAAAGGTCGGGGACGACGAATGCTATGTCGTCGAATTCACGCCGAACGTCGGCTCGAATTACACTGAATATTATTCGACCAGGACATTTCTGCTCCGCAAACGCGAGGGCATTATCTCCTCCAGTACGAGCGAGCAAAAGGTCCCATACACGGTAACCCTTGACGATTATCGCGATGTCGACGGCGTAAAGGTCGCTTTCAAAAACACGAGTTATAACATCGGAAACGGCAACATTGTCACCACATTCAAGTCGGTCAAACACAACGTAAAGATCGACGACAAGCTATTTACTCCGAGGAAAGTTAAATAGGAATTACGGACGGCTCGGCAACGCGTGATCTGAATTTGGGTATTATTGTTCGATCGCTTCGAGACCCGCTACCGCCATTAGGTTTGGTGCAAATGCGGGTTCGCTGTGGTCGAACACGTCGTCGAGTTCTTTCTCGACCGAACCGTGGCCGGCGGGAATGCGTTTGATCATCGGCTCGAAATTGCGAAAATCATATAGCTCGTTATCAAGCAGGTGTGAGCCCGTCACGTTCGTCAGGGCGGTCATCATCGAGCTGCGGATAAAAGGCGTTTCTTTTTCCAATTCATTTATTAGCCGTTTGACGCGGGCGCGTTTGAGATTTGGCTGCGAACCGCATAAATTGCAGGGAATGATCGGGAAATTTTGCTCATCCGAATAAGTCGTGATCTCTTTTTCCTGACAATACGCAAGCGGTCGGATGATCGTGTTGCGGCCGTCGTCCGAGCGGAGGATCGGCGGCATAGCCTTTAGCTGGCCGACGTAAAACAGATTCATTAAAAACGTCGCGATGATGTCATCGGCGTGATGCCCGAGAGCGATCTTTGTGCAGCCCTCTTCGACCGCGACCGAATACAAAATGCCGCGTCGCAGGCGTGAGCAGAGCGAGCAATACGTCTGGCCCTCGGGAATATGCGCCGTCACGATCGAGAACGTGTCTTCCTCGACAATTCTGTATTTGACTCCGATACCCTCTAGATAATTCGGCAAAACCTCTATGGGAAAATCAGGCTGCTTTTGGTCGAGATTGACCGCGAGGACATCAAAATTAACCGGCGCACGTTTTTGCACGTCGAGCAAAAGGTCGAGCATCGTATAGCTGTCCTTGCCGCCCGAGAGGCAGACCATCACCTTATCGCCCTCTTCGATCATCGAAAAATCAGCGATAGCATTGCCCATTTTCTTGAGCAGTTTGCCTTTTGTTTTAGTCTCAGCCTTCAACTTTACTCGTGCGCCTCCTAAACTTAGGGATTCTGACACGCTAATCACCGTTTGACAACTTTAAAAATTAACTAGACACACATTGGAAAAGTCATCTATTATCGATGAGAGGGGAATAATTGGTACGAATGAGTTTGTGCATTCGATTTGGTCAACACCAAAGCGTCGAGCTGGATATTCCGGTGATTTCCAATAATTCGAACTATTTTAGCGGTAAAATTTTTGAGAGAGGTTTAACAATATGATCAGAATGGGAAGGGGAATCAGATCGGACGAATCGGATTCGGTTGACGTTAAGGAGTCGACGCCGGTCGAGCCGGCATATCGTTATGCAAGCGAGACTGCGCCGGTCGCGGGTCGCGGGGCAATATCCGAGAGCGATGCGATGGCCCGCGATATTAAAGAGGGCCGACTGAGCGGATTCGTCGGACACGGCACAACGCTGACAGGCGAAACGGAGTTTCACGCGATGCTGCGTGTCGACGGGCATCTTATCGGAACGGTTTCATCCGAGGCCGGTACCTTGATAATTGGAACAAACGGCCAAGTCGACGCCAACATAATGGTCGCAGCCGCGATGATAAATGGAACCGTCAACGGAGATGTCGTCGCGAGCGAAAAATTGCAGCTCGGTCGCACCGCACGGGTTATGGGTAATATACATTCGCCTCGGTTGATCATAGAGGAAGGCGCCATTCTCGAAGGTAGCTGCAGTATGCTCAAGGCTCGTGAAACTCAGGAAGAAGAGGCCGTCGCTGCGGCCGCACAGTACGAAGAACCTGAAACAGTTGCGGCCATCGCGGACGTCGACGAGGCAGATGATTCGGCCGCCTATCTAGCCGATGATGATGACGACGACGATGAAACAGAGGACGAGGAGTCTGCCGACGCAGCGGCAGTCTGAGCTTCTAAAAATCTCTGAAACTTTGAAAAAGGGTGGGATTTCCCACCCTTTTCGTTTTGTATATTGATGTTTTCCGATATATAATTCCAAAGCTTACGTTTTATCAAGTCAAATTTAAAAAGGAAGGATAATTTTATGTTAAACGATTTTAAGGCTTTTATTGCGCGCGGAAACGTTCTCGATCTCGCCATCGGCGTGATCATGGGCGCCGCTTTTGGAAAGATCGTAACTACGTTTACCGAGGGCATCGTGATGCCGTTCGTCGGGCTACTGACCGGCGGGACCGATTTCAAAAGTAAGTTTTTTGACCTGAGCGGCAAACTCGCCGCAGGCGCGACCGGCGAACAAATCGACGCGGCTGTGAAAGCAGGCGCTCCGCTTCTGCGATACGGTCAGTTGATAAGCGACATTATCACGTTTTTGATCGTCGGCTTTGTAATGTTTATGATCGCAAAGGCAGCGATGGGGTACTTCGCTAAGTTGGCAGCCGCAACGCCGCCACCTGCGGAGGAAACGCTGCTTACGGAAATTCGTGATATTTTGAAGGCAAAATAATTCCGTTCGTAAATATTTGGCGCCGGGCCGCGGAGATCTAACTTCCGCTGCTCGGCGTCTCTTTGTTTCTGACGGCAAAAACTTGCATTAACCGCGCTTCTTTTCGGGCCGGAGTTTATTGGCGGTTGTTGTTCTCGGCGTGACCTGTGCCGCCCGAAATTCCTGCCCGGCGGTCGTAGCGTTTGCAGCCTTACTGGCGGCAAGCAATTTCGAATCGTTGATCGCCTTTAGAGCAGCTTTGGCGTTTTTACTTAGCCTCTTCTTTTCTTTTGGCATAATGTTTTACTCCTGGATCTTGACTATCCAACCGCCGCCGACAACCTCGTCGCCGCCGTCAATGTCATAAAAAATGGTTGCCTGGCCGGGCGTTATCGCACGCTGCGGTTCGTCGAATACTATACGTGCCCGCCCGCCCGCCAAAGCGTGAATTGTCGCGGGCGCTGGATCATGTCGATATCGAACCTTCACCGAGGCGCGAACAGGTTCTCTTGGCTCATCGAACGCGACCCAATTGGCACCTTTTGCCATAAACTCAATGGAATCGAGTTCGTCCATCTCGCCGACGATGATCCGGTTTTTGGCACGTTCGATCTGCACGACATAGAGCGGCCGCTCGTTCGAGATTCCCAAACCGCGCCGTTGCCCGACCGTGTATCGATGAACCCCCGTGTGCGTTCCGACCGTGTCGCCCGCAGTGGTTACAATGTCACCGACCGGCGGCAATTCGTCCGAACGCCCTTCGTGCGTAAGATAGCGGTCGATAAATTCCGAATACTTGCCGTCCGGCACAAAGCAGATCTCTTGTGATTCTTGCTTTTCCGCAACATAAAGATCTGCATCGCGGGCGATGTCACGGACCTCTTCTTTTTGCATCTCACCGAGGGGAAAATACGATCGGGAAAGCTGATCTTGCGTCAATTCCCACAAAAAGTAGCTCTGATCTTTCCAATGATTCTTTCCTCGAAAAAGGCGATATCGGTTCGCTGCTTCGTCATATTCGACGCGGGCGTAATGACCGGTCGCAACCTTTTCGCAGCCCAAACTCAATGCCATTCGATCGAGCGATGCAAACTTTAAACGCGAGTTACAGGCGACACACGGTATCGGAGTTTCGCCGTCGAGATAGCTCTGAACAAACGGCTCGACTACTGAGGTTTCAAACTCTCGCTCGAGATTTAGTACGTAGAACGGAAAGCCCAATCCCTCAGCTACGCGCCGGGCGTCGTAAACATCGTCGAGCGAGCAGCAACGCGACGGCAAAGGGTCGCCATTCTCATCGACACTGATACCGCGGCGCTGATTCCACAGCTGCATCGTAAAACCGACCAACTCGTGCCCCTGCTCCTTCAAAAGCGCGGCTGCCGCCGAACTATCGACACCACCGCTCATTGCTACCGCTATCTTCATACCGTTCCCGAATCTGAAGTATAACGGTTCGTGAGCTTGATTAAAAATAATTTACGGATCTACCTTCGACAGAATGGGCGTGAGAGTTGTTTTTATCGCCTCGGCGTATGCTTGCGAACCGGCCGGATTTGGATGGCCGACCGCCGCGATCTCGCACAGGCGAACCGGATAATCGATGCCGGTCGTTTTTTTCAATTCACGCAGTGTCCTGCCGCAATCGGCGGCGCGCTCGCGATAAAGCGGATCCTCGACAACACCTTTCTTATTCATTCGGAAAAGCAGTGAACCCGGTGTCTCGAGACATGTGTCTTCCGTAATCGGAGATTTGATAAAAACGGCGCGAGGCTTGTCGTACGCAGCATTAAGCTTATCGACCGCTTGCTGCAGGCACCTATTTGACTGGTCAAACCAAATGCGAGAGCGTGAGATGCCTTTCTTACGTAATCTGGAAAAAAATATTGGCCGGATCACACCGTTATTTGCGATCGGTTTTAGAGCGCGGGGAAAGCTCATCGATTCGAGCCAGTTATTAAATAATCTACTGCCTGGCGTCTTTGGCGAGAGTATCGGGAAATAGCCCACTACGGCGATCAGCGCGTTTGGATTATTCGTTGCGGCGTGTTCGATGACATCAAACATATCGTCGCGCAAATATTTTTCGATTTGTGGTACAAGTTTTCGGTTATCTCCGAAAGGATCGAGTACTTTTGCCACCGAGATGTCGGTAATGCCGCCCGTCAACATTATTAGATCAGCCCCGCCACTTATGCCGGCCGTCTTGTATCGATCGGCAGCAACCTCGATCTGTTTCCATACACTCGGAAAACCGACGTTCACCTCTGGCTTATGATAAAAGGTCTCGTCGCAACCCGCACGACGATACTTTTCGGCCTCCATTTTGTGGAATTTAAGCGTGGAGCCGGAATGGGCGTTGACTGTTACACTTACCTCACGTCGGTTGTTAAAAGCACCGTCGCGCAGCCAGTTTGCCGTTAGAGAATAGAACTTATCTTTCTCCTCAAGGCCTTGTCCCCAAACCAACGAATCTCCAACAACGAGAACTTCGAATGGACTCGCTTCCCCAGCCGCAAATACGCTCCGGCCGGCCCGGCCCGCGACGACAAAAGCCGTGATCGTTCCCAATTGTCTCAAAAACTCGCGCCGCGACTGGTTAGTCATATTCAATTTACTTTGTTGCAAGTCATTATAGGTTCGAAACGGTCCGAACTGAAAGTTTCACATTGTAAAACGCCTGTGCTATATTCAAAAAACTATGAAACCGGCCATCCGCTAGATCGTCCTCAAGTTAATGTTCGTGATTGACCGTCTGTCAATCGTGCCGAACATCTCAGGCACCTAAAGTGTGCTTTGCTATCCGTAATTAGGTCAATGTTTTATGTCGATAAATTCTGAAACTCCGTCAGCGGAGGCAGTAGATAATTCATTTTGGGCGTTCATTCGCGAAGCGATACGCGGTTCGCAGCGTGATTTTACCAAAGGGCCGATCGGCATTGCGATCTTTCTGCTTGCCGTGCCGATGATACTCGAAATGAGCATGGAGAGCCTTTTCGCGGTCGTCGATATATTTTTTGTCGCCAAGCTGGGTGCTGATTCGGTAGCAATTGTTGGCTTGACCGAGTCCGTTATGGCGCTCATCTACGCCGTAGCATTCGGCTTTGCGATCAGCGCAACTGCGACGGTCGCACGCCGGACCGGTGAAGGTGACTCGAAGGGAGCCGCAAAGTCGGCCGCTCACGTCATCTACTGCGGCGTGATCGTTTCTCTTGTCATCAGTGCGATCGGCATCGTATTTGCTCCCCAAATACTCACATTGTTAGGTGCCAAACCCCACATTCTTGAGGAAGGCTCGCTCTTTATGCGGATCATGGTCGGTGGAAATGCCGTAGTGCTTTTTATTTTTCTGCTGAATGCGATATTTCGCGGGGCTGGTGATGCCGCAATTGCGATGCGTGTCCTGATACTTGCAAACGGGTTGAATATGATCCTTTCGCCGTGCTTCATTTTCGGCGTAGCATTCTTTCCAGAACTTGGTGTTGCGGGGGCTGCGGTTGGGACAACGATCGGGCGCGGCGTCGGTGTTCTGTACGCGGCGTGGTGTTTGTTCCGGTTTGGCGGGCGAATTCATGTAGATCGGGAGAGCTGGCGCTTCGATCCGGCGTTGTTGTGGAAGCTGATCAAGCTCTCATCGACAGGCGTCTTCCAATTGCTCGTCGCCACTGCGAGCTGGACAGCACTTATGCCGATAATGGCGGGTTTCGGCGAGGTAGCTATCGCAGGATATGTGATCGCATTACGCGTCGTTATGTTTGCTTTGCTTCCGGCCCTGGGCCTTAGTAATGCTGCGGCGACGATGGTTGGGCAAAATCTGGGCGCCGGAAAGCCCGAACGCGCCGAGGCCGCCGTTTGGAAAGCAGCATCTTTCAACGCCTTGTTTTACTTTGCGATCGGACTGATCTTCTTATTCTTTTCACACGAGATAATCAGTATTTTTACTCAGGAACCCGAGGTTTTGAGTTATGGGACGTCTGCCCTGCATATCATCGCCTACGGCTTTGCGTTTTACGGCCTTGGGATGGTTCTCGAAACCGCGTTTAACGGCGCCGGTGACACGTGGACGCCGACGTATCTCAATCTGCTGGTTTTCTGGATTTTTGAGATACCGCTCGCTTACGCTCTCGCGTATCGGTTTGAAATGGGCCCAGCGGGTGTTTTTTGGGCGATAACGCTTGCGTTTTCGCTGTTGGCGGTCGCGAGTGGTCTTTTATTCAAACGCGGAAAGTGGAAGCTAAAAACTGTTTAAGAAGATTCACCACCGAGGCACAGAGAACACAGAGATATTAATGCAGATTGTTGATTTCTCTTTGTCTTATCTGTGCCCTCTGTGACTCTGTGGTAAAAATGTCTTATGCCTTTGCATGTGTTCCCCGATCCGCGAACCTTTGAATATCCGGAATGGGTATCGATCGGAAACTACCTTTTTCGCTCGCACGACGTCGTTTCTTTTGGCACCCCATTGACGGTCGAAAATGTCCGCGAAGCTTATTTGAAAGGCATCTTTCCATGGTATACGGACGGAATCCCGCTGCCATGGCATTGTCCCGAATGGCGTGCGATCCTTGAATTTGCCGATCTTCGAATTCCCCGAAGTCTCGAAAAAGTTCGGCGCAAGTGTGAACTGACGTTTACCATCGATCACGATTTTGGCAGCGTCATACACGAATGCTCGCTCACTAAACGGCCACGCCAGCGAGGGACGTGGATCACGACTGAATTTGAGCAGGTGTTTACTGAACTACACCGCGAAGGTATGGCTCACAGCGTGGAGGCTTGGGACGTAAGCGGCAATCTCGTTGGCGGCCTGTATGGCGTCGATGCGGGCGGCGTTTTCTGCGGCGAGAGTATGTTCTACAAGACACCGAATGCCTCAAAACTGGCTCTCCTTTTCTTGATCGATCACCTGAGATCGCGCGGCTCAACGTGGCTCGATTCGCAGGTAATGACCCCGCATTTTGAGGCTCTGGGTGCGAAGGAAATTGACCGCGAGGATTTTTTGGATAAACTCAGCGAAACGCAGAAATCGAATTTGAAGCTGTTTTAATATGCCGCATCGTCAACGAAAAAATATTCGTCCCGGCATACAGGTTGCCATCGTATTGAAGCAGGATCAGCGAACTGGCAAAGAGACCGTCGGCATCGTCAAAGACGTTCTAACCAATTCTGCCAATCACCCGCACGGAATAAAGGTAAGGTTGATCGACGGCAAGGTCGGACGTGTCCAGAATATCCTCGCAGAAGTATTGGATTAGTTTACTTCTGGCCATTTATCCGGCTTTCTACTTTGCGTCCTTTGCGGCTTTGCGTGAAAATCTTTGCAATATGGCAAATACATTTTTGATTTACGGAGCAAACGGCTATACGGGCGAGTTGATCACGCGTTTTGCGGTTGAACGCGGTATGACGCCAATTCTCGCCGGACGGAATGCAATAGCTGTTGAGGAGCTTGCGAAAAAGCATCATCTCGAATATCGCGTTTTCTCGCTCGACGAAACCGACAGGCTCGATGCAGCATTGCAGGAAGTCGATATGGTCCTGCATTGCGCCGGACCGTTTTCGATCACATCGCGACTGATGGTCGAGGCGTGTTTGCGTAATAAGAAACACTACACCGATATTACGGGCGAGATCGCGGTCTTTGAGGCGTGCGCGGCAATGGATAAAAAGGCGAAGGAAGCGGGGATCATGGTTATGCCCGGCGTCGGGTTTGACGTTGTTCCGAGCGACTGTCTCGCACGGCATCTGAAAGATCGCCTTCCGACGGCGACGAATCTGTCGCTGGCATTTTACGGCATGGGAAGACTCTCGCACGGCACGCAGGCGACGATGACAATGAATGTGGGTAAAGGCGGGGCTATTCGAAAAGATGGCAAGATCACGGGCGTTCCGGCGGCGTGGAAGACCCGTGAAATAGATTTTGGCGAGGTCACAAAGACGGGCGTTACGATTCCCTGGGGCGATGTCGCAACCGCGTTCTATTCGACCGGAATTCCAAATATCGAGGTTTTCACCGTTGTTCCGCCGTCGAATCTCAAAATGATGAAGGCCGCACGCTATCTCGGCTGGCTGCTCGCGATGGGCCCGATTCAAGGCTACTTGCAGAAGAAAATTCCCGCCGGCGGGCCGAACGACGCCGAACGCGCGAAGGGCAAAACCCTGATGTGGGGCGAGGCGAGCGATCTAAACGGTAACCGCGTCGAATCTCGTCTGCAAGGGCCCGAGGGCTACACGATGACCGCGATCGCCGCTCTCAACATCGCCGAAAAGATATTAGCGGGAAATTTAAAACCGGGCTACCAAACGCCGGCAAAAGCCTACGGCGCCGATCTTGTAATGGAGATCGAAGGCACAGCCAGACAGGATGTCACGTAGCAGATGTCCCGAACAAACCATTTCCGTTCGACGTGCATCTTTCTGATTAGCGACAAATCACACGTATGAAAAACTCTATAGTTTGCTCGGCGTTATTGGTTTCATTGGCGGCTGGGGTCGCGTCTGTTTCGGGGCAGGATCTAGCCAAGGCGGTGAGGTGTGTTCCGGCGGATCGTGGTGACATGTGTGAGATCCGTGTTCCGCGGGCTGAGGTTGTGGTTGACGACCGTGGCGTGAGCTTTTATAAAATCTCGGGACGCGAAACGTGGCGGCGGACCGACGTTGAGGTTAAACGCGGTCAAAAGATCGAGATCAAAGCCAGCGGCATCGTCCGCTGGGCTCAGGATGGTTCGGACTGGACTTTCGTCACACCCGACGGCACCCGCCCGCCGCACCTCAACTACTTTCCGCACCACGACGCCGGCATCGGCTCCCTGATAATGCGCATCGGCAAAGCCATCTACGCCGTTGGCTCGTTCGCCACCATCGAATCTGAGGACGAAGGCTTCATCGAATTCATGATCAACGACGACATCTTAGCCGACAACTCCGGCCACTTCCTCGTCACAGTCACGCATCCGGCTGAAAAATAGAGGCACCGCACGCAGACGTCCAAGCCGCTTACACAAGGGCGGCCCCTCGACGCAAACGATTCGTTGAGGCGTGGGCTCGCGGCTCGGTCCATGCCGCCGCTGTTAAAGATTCCTAAACGTCCAGATTCTTGACGTCCAGCGCATTGTCCTCAATGAATTTTCGCCGCGGCTCGACCTGGTCGCCCATGAGAACGGTGAAGATGTTGTCGGTCTCGATCGCGTCCTCGATGCGGACCTGCAGCATAGTGCGTTTTTCGGGGTCCATTGTCGTTTCCCAGAGCTGTTCGGGGTTCATCTCGCCCAATCCCTTGTAACGCTGTATCGTGAGGTCTTTTTTGGCCATCGCCATAACCTTTTCGAGCAGCTCTTCGCGGGTTCCGAGCGTCTCGCTCTTGCCGTTTTCGCCAAGTACGAACGGACCCGGGAAATCGATCTCAAGAGACTTCTTAAGCTCCAGAGCCTTTTGAAATTCGACATAGCTCGCCAGATTCCAGTCGATCTTGAGCCGCTGCCCGTTCGGATAGGCGATGTCAACCTCCCACAAGCCGTGCTCCTCGTCGCTTGTAAGCTCAGTGTGGTAGCCGGCGTCCGCCAATTTACCCTCGATCTCGGCCATCATTTCCTGCTCGGCAAAGACCTTGCGCAAGCGAACCTGATTTTTGGTCAAAATTCCGTCCGGGCCGGCGAAAGCATCGAGCAGCAATTCGACAAGCCGTGCGTCATTATGCACACGCCGTGCGAGTCGTTCCGAATAGTTTTTGAGCTCAGTAGTTTGTTCGAGCGCCTTTGACAGCTCACGTCCCTCGATCGCACGCGAATTGGTCGTGATCTGGGCGTCGCCCGTCGCCATCCGCATCAGGTAGCGAAACATCGCCTTTTCGTCCTTGATATACTCCTCTTTTTTGCCGCGCTTCACCTTGTAAAGCGGCGGCTGAGCGATGTAGACAAATCCGTTGTCGAGCAACTCAGGCATCTGCCGATAGAAAAACGTTAGCAAAAGCGTGCGGATGTGGCTGCCATCGACGTCAGCGTCGGTCATCAGACAAATTTTGTGGTAGCGGAGTTTTGTAACGTCAAAATCCTCTTTGCCGATGCCGGTTCCGAGCGCCGTTATCAGCGCCTTGATCTCGCCATGGCCGAGCATTTTATCGAATCGCGCCTTTTCGACGTTGAGAATCTTGCCCTTAAGCGGCAGTACAGCCTGATTCTTACGGTCGCGGCCCTGTTTTGCCGAACCGCCGGCGGAATCGCCCTCAACAATGTAAATCTCTGAAAGCGCCGGATCTTTTTCCTGGCAATCCGCCAACTTTCCGGGCAAAGTCGATGAGCCAAGCGCGCTCTTGCGGACGATCTCGCGTGCTTTGCGAGCCGCCTCGCGGGCACGGGCAGCGTCAACCGCCTTTCCGACTATCTTTTTGGCGACAGCCGGATTCTGCTCGAAGAATTCGCCCAGTTTTTCGTTTAGGAACGATTCGACCGGGCCTTTGACAGGTGAATTAAGTTTGCCCTTGGTCTGTCCCTCGAACTGCGGCTGCGGTATTTTGACGCTTATCACGGCCACAAGTCCCTCGCGAACGTCGTCGCCGGAGAGCGTTACCTTGGCATTCTTGGTCATACCAGAGCTTTCGGCGTAATTATTGATCGTCCGGGTGATCGCTCCCCGAAATCCCGAGAGATGGGTTCCGCCGTCGACAGTATTGATGTTGTTTGCAAACGAAAAGATCTTTTCGTCGTAGCTGTCGTTGTACTGCATCGACACCTCGATCGACAGTTCGTCTGCAACTTGTTCAAAATAAAGCGGTTCGTCGTGAAGCGGGCTCTTGTTCTTATTGAGATGCTTGACGAATTCGGCGATGCCGCCTTTGTAATAGAACTCGTGCGACTTTTCCGGTGCTTCGCGTTCATCCTTGATATGAATGCGGATGCCTTTGTTCAAAAAGGCCTTTTCACGTAAACGCTCGGACAGCTTTTCAAAGCTGTAATCGGTCGTTTCGAATATGCTCGAATCCGGTCGGAACGTTATCTTCGTCCCGCGTTTTGTCGTCGTACCCGTTTGCTTGAGCGGCGCGATCGGTATTCCGGCCTCAAACTCCATCTCATGCGTCTTGCCGTCGCGCCAGATCTCAAGCCGTAGATACTCACTGAGAAAATTTACACAGCTCACACCGACGCCGTGCAATCCACCCGAGACCTTGTATGAATTTGTGTCGAACTTGCCGCCGGCGTGCAGGATCGTCATCACGACCTCTGCAGCCGAACGCCCCTCTTGCTTGTGAATGTCGGTCGGAATCCCGCGCCCGTTATCGATGACCGTAACGGAATTGTCCATGTGGATCGCTACCTCGATCGTGTCGCAGTAGCCGGCTAGGGCCTCGTCAACCGAATTGTCCACAACCTCGTAAACCAAATGATGCAGCCCGATCTCGCTTGTCGAGCCGATATACATCGCCGGGCGCTTACGAACCGCATCGCGGCCCTCTAAAACCGTTATCTGATCTGCACCGTATTCTTGCTTTGCTTTAGCCAATTCTTAAATCCTCTTTAACCGAAACTGTGTTGCTGATTTCGCCAGTATCGTCAGTCTTTTTATTTCTAAATTGAAAGTCGGCGGCGAGTTGAACGGAAGGAAAAGTTCCCGTCAAACTAAAACAATATTTTAACACTTTTGCGGGAATTTACACAGCGGGGAAAGGTAATAAAAATCTGTATTCTAGACTATTTTCGCAGCGCCTTTTTCAATTTGAAAAATGCTTGCCCCGATACCGAATTTTTCGACAAAACTTTCTTTCGACGTCGTCACAAAAGTCTGCGATTTGCCGTCGAGGAACTTGAGTAACCGGCCGATGCGCCTATAGTCGAGCTCGGCGTCGATATCGTCTATCAAGAACAGCGGATACTCGCCCCGAGTGGCAAAGAAAACCGATATGTTAGCAAGCTGCAGCAGCAGGAGAGCGCTGCGTTGCTGCCCCGCCGACCCAAATTTCCGGATGTCATGGCCATCGAGCTTTAATTCCAGATCATCGCGGTGGGTTCCGATCAACGCGTGTCCCGCCGTGACCTCGGCCTGAACTCGCAGTAATAGGCGTTCGGAGATCAACTTTTCATAATCCGCAAGATCTCCTTTACCCTCAAGCGATGAAAGGTACCGGACGGAGAGCTCCTCTCGGTCGAAAAGTTTCCTTTCCAAAACTTCGTTGATTCGTTCTATAAACCGGAGCCTTGCTTTATGTATCTTCGTCGCGTTGGTGATCAGCTGCGCGTTCCAAGGTCCGAGCATTTCCGTTGTCTTTTCGACGGTATCAGAATTTTCTCGTGCCGACTGAAGCAGCGAATTCTTCTGTTTAAGTACACGGCTATAGTCAGCGAAAACCTGAATGAACGGCGGGTGGAGCGAAACGATCCCGGCGTCGAGAAAACGCCGTCTCGCGTCGGGCAAGCCGCGTACGATCTCGAGCTCGTCGGAGTTGAAGACAACCGCATGGAGTTGGCCCAGGTACCGGTGAACGTTCTCTTTCTTGCCGTTTATGGCGACCGTTTTTGTATTGCCGGCAATCACGACCTGCAGCTCGCGGACAATTTCAGGAGATTCGCGCACGCTGCCGCGAATCATTGCAGTTTCATCACCAAAATTGATCGTGTCCTGCAAACGTGACGTTCGGAAAGATCTGGTAGACGCCAGCACGCCGATGGCTTCGAGCCAGTTGGTCTTACCCTGCCCATTTTCGCCAACGAGAATATTTAGGCCATTGCCGAACGCGATTCTGCCCTGCAAATTTCGGAAATTATGAACGTTGAGCAATTCGAGCCGCATCGGGAAATTCTAGCATGTAATCATTCTTAACCGTCGGCGGCCGCAGGCCGATTATTTGTCCGTAAAATCTGAATCTATGAGGCATTAACAATTTCTTTATAATGGAGATGTTGAACATCTTTTAACTGTGTTTAGCTTAGAAAAATAACCACAATGATCCGATTAACTTCCATCATCTGTCTAACCGCAATTCTGGCCATTGCTGCGTATTCACAATCCAGTCTTAAAGTTGGATCTGCTGCGCCCGGATTTTCCGGAACCTCTCTCGAAGGAACGACCTATGATCTCAGTGAGCTCCGGGGCAATGTCGTTGTTCTCACTTTTTGGTCGACAAAATGTATCATCTGCCAACAAGAACTTCCGAAACTTAATGCTTTTACCGATCGGTATAGCACGGAAAAAGTTGTCTTCCTGGCTCTATCTATGGAAAACGAGAACAAGATCGCCGGATTTTTACAACGCAATCCATTTAGTTTTGAGATAGTGCCGAATAGTTTCGGTACGGTGCTGAGCTACGCCGATCGCGATAAGAACGGAAACCTGGATATGGGCTTTCCGTCGTTCTTTGTCATCGACCAGGATGGCCTCATCCAGCATAGATCTAGTGGTTACGACAAGACCTCTGCACTGGACGCGGCGATCAACAGACTGGTCGCGAGGCGCTGAGCCTCTATCGATTCTTTGACTTTCGCCCGTTTTGAAACTACAAATGGGCAATGAGACTAATACTAGCGTCCGCAGCGATCTTGGTCCTTTCGCTCTCTGCTCAAACTAATTAATCGTCCCCTTTCCTATGCACTACGTCCTGGACCGCGACGGAAAGGTCGTACTAAAAGAGCAAGGTGTCAAGGGCGTCGATCTGGTCAAAGCCGAATTAAATAAGCAATTATCGATGAAAACGGTCGGTTCTAACTAGCGGTTGATTTGTCTATCATTCAGCCATCGGGTATATTTTGAACTCAGCTCCTGCGAGTATGGAGAGGTAGCATAATTGGTAATGCAGTAGTCTTGAAAACTACCGCCCTTACGGGCTTGCAGGTTCGAGTCCTGTCCTCTCCGCCATCAAATTCAATCGGTCACATAAAAATATTTCTCGTGTGCGGGATTTTCCTTGATTTCAAATTCGCAATTGTAATAGCCTAAAGGCATACTGAATGATGGTTCATTCATTATAAGCTTATGCCAAAAGCCGTCCGAAGCGGTACGTCCGGTCGAACCGTTAATATAGACAAGCGGGAAACCATATTGCGTGCGGCAATAAAGGTTTTTGCCGGCTATGGCTATTTTAATTCAAAGGTTTCTGACATCGCGAGCGAAGCAGGAATTGCCGACGGCACCGTTTATCTCTACTTCAAGAACAAGGATGATATCCTGCACTCGATTTTCGACAGGGCGATGGCCGAATTTATCGCTGAGGGCCGAAAGGAACTAGCCGCAATCGACGACCCAGCGGCAAAGCTGGAGCGTATCGCACAGCTTCAGCTTGAGAAACTCGGCGCCGACCGCGAACTTGCGATAGTTTTCCAGGTCGAACTTCGCGGTTCGACAAAATTCATGCAGGAATTTTCGGCCGCCGGATTTGCGGAATATTTGGATATCATTCGTGAAACGATAGAAAATGGGCAGGCCGCGGGCGATTTCCGAAACGACATCAAACCCATCGTCGCAGCAAAGATCTTATATGGAGCACTAGACGAAATGGTCACCAACTGGATACTTTCCGAGAAATCATATCCGCTTGCCCCAATGGCCCAGGAAGTCTTGAAGATATTTTTCGGAGGCGTTTTATCTAAATGACCGAAGCACCGGAAACTACAACTGCCGTTACCGGCGTGGCGTTTCAGCCTGACAGCGAGCCAACAACGCTGCCTGAGCTCTTCTTAAGATCGAGCGCCAAATTTAACCTGCCCGACGCGTTTAATTACAAAATAGACGGCGAGTGGAAGAAAATATCGTCAAAAGAATTCATTGAGCGGGCAGAAAATATAGCTCTTGGACTGTATTCTCTCGGCTTGAGAAAAGGCGACAGGGCCGCCATCCTGGCGCCAAACTCTCCGGAATGGACGCTTTCCGATGCGGCGTGCCAGTTTGCGGGCGTCATAGACGTACCGATCTACACGACACTCGGTACCGATTCGGTGAGGTACATAATCGATGATTCGGAAGCTAAGATTCTTTTCCTCCAGGATCGCGATTCTTACGAGCAAGTCTTACCGTCGATCAAAGATTGCGCCTCGATCGAGAAATTCATTTTGTTCAGTAGTGAGGGCATCGCCGATGAACGTATTATCTCATTCGAACAGTTAGGGGAAACCGGAGCGGTTCTCAGAATTGAAAGTCCAAACCTCGTCGACGAATTGAGAAACGTCCTGAAAGCTGATGACCTGGCTACCTTGATTTACACAAGTGGAACGACCGGTGAGCCGAAAGGAGTAATGCTCACGCACGCCAATCTGATCTCAAATGTGATCGATGCGAGCGAAAAATACGCGTTCGACGGAACGGACATTTCGCTGTCGGTGCTGCCGCTCTCGCACGTTTTCGAACGCACCGGTATGTACGTTTATATCCGCAATGGGATGCGCGTACATTTTGCCGAATCAATCGAAAAAGTGCCTGATAATCTGAAAGAGGTTAGGCCTACGATTTTTATTGGCGTGCCTCGAATCTTCGAGAAGGTTTTCGAGCGGGCTCGCCTAAAAGCTGCGCTTTCCGGACGTGTCAATGAGATGATCTTTGATTGGGCGATCGATGTTGCAAAAGAGTTTGCGGCCTTAAAAGAAAAAGGCGACCCGATCTCAATTTCCCTAACTGCAAAGCATGGCATCGCCGATAAGATCGTATTCTCGAAATTGCGCGATTTTTTTGGCGGCCGGTTGCGCTTCTGTATTACTGGTGGCGCGGCTCTGCCTGACGAAATCTATTTGATTTTTACGGGCGCCGGTATTTCGATAATGCAGGGCTACGGACTGACCGAAACTTCGCCCGTAATATCCTCGAACAATCCGACTGCCGTTCGCGTCGGCACCGTCGGACGGCCGATACGAAATGTTAAAGTGAGGATTGCCGATGACGGTGAGATCGAGGTCACCGGACCCGGCGTGATGGTCGGTTATTATCACAAAGACGAAGCCACAAGAGAAGTATTTACAGCCGACGGCTGGTTTAGGACGGGGGATATTGGCGATATCGACAAGGATGGCTTTTTGCGCATAACCGACAGGAAAAAGGAACTTTTCAAAACGTCGGGCGGGAAGTACATTGCGCCGACACCGATCGAGCAAATGATACGCTCATCCCGGTTTGTAAATCAGGCGGTGCTGGTCGGGAACGGCCGAAAATACCCAGCGGCCCTGATCGTACCGAATTTCGAAATGCTCGAGAGTTATGCGAAATTGAAAGAACTCGACATTTCCACGCCCCAAGAATTCTGTCAACACCCACGAATTATCGACCTTTTTTCAAGGCAGATCGAAACGATGACTCAGAGCCTTGCGCAATTCGAAAAGGTAAAAAAATTCGCGCTTCTCGAGCGCGAAATGACAGTGGAGAACGGCGAGTTAACGCCGACGCTAAAGGTAAAGCGCCGCGTTGTGGACGAAAAATACAGCGATGTTATCGACCGTATGTACGCGGACTAGTGAAATTTAAGGCCTCAAAAATCAATACAACACACGATAGCCGACAGAACTTGCCCCACTGGTCACAGCCGTTTTACCGACGCCAACCGCAATACTCATAATTGTCTTTGCGATGCTTTCTTTGGCCTTATCCACCTCGACAATATCGTACGGTTCCAGTATCACGTCTTTTTGCAAGCCTTTCTTGATCAGATCGTAGTTAGCCAGAATGATTTCGCGATCCTTTGAGTTCGGCTTCAATCTATAGATTTTTATATTTTTGGTCTTTGCTTCGCGGCGGACGCCACCGATCTTAGCGATCGCCTCTGTCAGTGACAGACCACCTTCTTTCAGATAGAGGCCTTGTGGGGCTACAACCTCACCGGTTATGTACACCGGCGAAGCTTTTTGAACGACCACTACGTCGCCCGGATATATAATTGGATTTGCCTCTTCCTTACCAAGCTTAACACTCGCCAGGCTGTACATTCTTGACGGCACATCGGTTGGATCCGCGGTCTCCGGTTTCCAATTGCTATCCTCTTTATCTTCGGAACACATCGGTGGCTGTGTTCTAAAGATCTGAATCATCCCGCCGGCCTCTTCGGTAACACCGCCTGAAAATGCCAGCAATTCGACGAGGGTTGCCTTCCGCATCAGTACGATCTGCTGCGGAGTACGAACCTCGCCATAAATCGTCGCGGGCGGACGGCTCTTTCGGTCCGTGACACGAAGACTAAGCTGCGGGTTTCTCAGGTATTTTGCTAAAAGCGTTGTAATATCGCCTCTCAGCTGCCTTTCGGTCTTACATTTTGCAACAACCGGCTTTTCGAAAAATGGTACCTCTATCTTGCCATCATCATTTACCGTCGCGACAAAATCGAATTGCTGCTCGCCGAGCACCTTTCCGGTGAGCTCGTCGCCCGGCCCTAGCAAGTAACCCTTGGCGGGCTGAGCGTCGATCGGAAGATCCTGGGACGAACCTAAACCACACAGAAGAAGCGATACAATAACAGGAAATAAGTACTTAATATTCATCAATAAAACCTCAAACCACCTTGCGATGTAAAAGTCTATCGCACTTGTGTACACGATACAATAGTAATTGGGACACTGCTTCGGCATGCATTTGATGCAAAAAAACCACTTCAGGCGCTCCGACAGTATGGAATTAATCATTGACAGTTACGCACAGGCCAATGTAATTTCAAGATATACAAGGTTTATCGCTGCTCGAATCTTTTGATGGTGAAAGAGAAAAATACCTTTGAGAATATTTGGTTTATGCGTCGTCCGGCGCAATTCCTAGCCGACGTTGCTATCTTGTGCGCCGCATTCTTGATTGCGTATCTACCTGCTATAAATATTCAACTTGGTGATTTCTATGTCGGCGTTGCCATTCGACAGCTGCCGCTTGTACTTCTCATCCAACTCTCGACTCTATTTCTTGTCGGTGCATACTCAATTCTTTGGCGATACATCAGCATTGAGGACATAAAGGTATTTCTCAAAGCGGCTTTGATCTCCGGTGTGATCCTCACAGCCTTTCGGTTCGCCTTAAATTTTACGGACCTCACTCTTTGGCAGGTACCGGTTTCGGTGATCGTGATAGATACGGTGTTGGCTTTCGGTGGCCTGCTGGGATTGCGTACACTTCGCCGGTTCTTTTATGAACTTAACGAGAAAAATCGTTTTACGTCCGTGAAGCGCCGTATAAAACGAAAGCCAACACTTATAATCGGCGCCGGCAGAATGGGAGCCACACTTGCAAAAGAGGTGGTCGGACGCGCGGATGGCGAGCTGGAGATTCTCGGATTTGTAGATGACGACACTCAAAAGGTTGGCGGCAGCGTAAGCAGGATCAAGGTGCTAGGAACGACAAGCGATCTGCCGCGTCTCGTAGACGAGATGGGAATCAAGCAAGTAGTGATCGCGATCGATCATGCCCAGGGAAAGGAAATTCGCCGAATTGTCGACATCTGCAGCGCGATCGCCGTCAGGACGCAAATTGTGCCCAGCCTCAATGAGATCGCACACGGCCGCATTTCCGTAAGCCGCGTCCGCGACGTGCAGATAGAGGATCTCTTGGGCCGCGCGCCTGTCGAATTCGAAGACAGGAATCTGCACGAGTTCCTTTGTGGTAAGACGGTTATGGTAACCGGTGCCGGCGGATCGATCGGTTCTGAACTGGTGCGACAGATCGTAAGTTTTGAGCCGAAATTGATCTTGCTGATCGAGCGTGCCGAGTTTTTCCTATTTCAGATCGGCCGCGAACTTGACGCGGCGTCCCCAGGCGCTAGATACCTGCCGTTTATCGCAGACATAAACGACGAACCGCGGATGCGAGAGATATTTGCGAGGTACGAACCTGACGTCGTTTTTCACGCGGCCGCCCACAAACACGTACCACTGATGGAGCTAAATTCCTCAGAAGCTATAAAAAATAATATCTTTGCTACGCGTCTCGTTGGCACACTCGCAGGCGAGTTTGGCGCCAGCGATTTCGTACTTATTTCGACGGACAAGGCAGTAAATCCGACCTCGATAATGGGAGCGTCGAAACGCGTGGCCGAGATCGTTGTGCAGGAATTGAATCAGACGTTTTCGACAAATTACATTGCGGTGCGATTTGGAAACGTGCTTGGTTCGGCGGGTTCGGTGGTGCCTATTTTTCGTGAACAAATACAGAAGGGTGAGGCATTAACCGTTACGCACAAGGATATGACGCGGTACTTTATGACAATTCCGGAGGCCTCTCAGCTTGTGCTGCAGGCCGGCGCGCTCGGGCGAGGCGGCGAGATATTTATACTCGATATGGGACAGCCTGTAAAGATTCTGGATCTCGCCGAGGATATGATCCGGCTCTCGGGCCTGACGCCATACGAGGATGTCGATATAGTCTTCACCGGTATTAGAAACGGGGAGAAGTTATTTGAGGAACTTGAGATCACCGGAGAAAACCTGTTGAAAACTCATAATCCGAAGATTTTTATCGGTAAGATCGCTAAACACTCAAATGAACAGGTCACACAGATGTTAACCAAGTTTCAGGCGGCCGTTGTGGCAAATGATGATGTCGAGCTCCGTAATATATTTAACCAGTTCCTTCCCGAAGCAAATATCGCAAACGACGAAATGCCCGCCGAATTCGACACGGCTGAGATCGAAACCCGATTTTTCACGCAACCCACCAAACTCGGTCTCGCGGAGAAATAGTTCAGAATGAGCATTCTTGTAACCGGCGGAGCAGGCTATATAGGCAGCGTTGTCGTAAAGGATCTGCGTGAGGCGGACCATGACGTCGTTGTAATCGACAATCTCGTTTACGGACATCATTCGGCCTTAGATTCCGACATTCCATTTTACGAAGGCTCAATCGGCGACAAAGAGCTTGTTCGACAGGTTTTGGCCAAACACCAAATTAATGCGTGTATGCATTTTTCTGCATATGCATATGTTGGCGAATCGGTAGAAAATCCGAAGAAGTATTTTGAAAACAATGTCGTTCAGACGCTGAGTTTACTCGACGTATTACTCGACAATGGTGTTAAGCGATTCGTTTTTTCGTCGTCTTGCGCAACCTTCGGAGAACCGCTTTACACGCCTATAGACGAAAACCATCCTCAGGATCCGACCAACCCTTACGGCTTTTCAAAATTGATAATCGAGCGGGTACTCGCGGCATACGACGCGGCTTATGATCTGAGATCTGTTTCGCTCCGCTACTTTAACGCCTGCGGTGCAACAGAGAAATGCGGCGAGCATCACGACCCCGAAACGCATCTTATCCCGCTCACTTTATTCGCAGCCCAGGGCCGAATTCCCTTTGTATCGATCTTTGGTACTGACTACCCCACGCCGGATGGCACCGCTGTCCGCGATTATATTCATGTTACCGATCTGAGCGAGGCCCATCTGCTTGCTCTGGATCATCTCATTGCGGGAAAGCCGACTGAATTTATTAATTTGGGTAATGGAAAAGGCTACTCGGTGAAGGAAATTATCGAAACCGCGCGGAAAGTGACAGGTAAGAATATCGAAGCAAAAATTGCGCCGCGACGCGCCGGCGACCCGTCGAGTCTGGTTGCGGACTCGAGAAAGGCCCGCGAAATTCTAGGTTGGAATCCGCGCTATGTCGAACTGGAAAAGATCATTGAAAGCGCGTGGCAATGGCACAAGGAGAATCCAAATGGTTACGCCGGCTGAGTCAAAAATGCGGATCTCGCGAAAAGCAGCGAGTTTTACCGAGTCTGTCATTCGCGAAATGACACGTGAGGCGGTCAAATATGCTGCCGTAAATCTCGGTCAGGGATTTCCCGATTTTGCCGCTCCGGAAGATATCAAACATGCAGCAATGGATGCGATCGCAGCCGACCATAACCAGTATGCGATCACCTGGGGCGTTAAGAGCTTTCGCGATGCGATCGCGGCGAAAACCAAGTGGTTTCTCGGCCTGGATATAGATCCGGAAACCGAAATTACGGTCACGTGCGGCTCGACGGAGGGAATGATCGCCGGGATGTTGGCGACGGTGGACAACGGCGAGGAAGTCGTTGTTTTCGAGCCGTTTTATGAGAATTACGCACCGGACGCAATCCTGTCCGACGCAACGCCGCGGCACGTACCGCTCCATCGAACCGACGATGGTTTCGTGTTTGACCCGGACGAGCTACGAGCAGCCTTTAATCACAAGACCAAAGCGATAATAATTTGCAATCCGAATAATCCGACCGGTAAAGTCTTCACACAAGAAGAATTGGAATTCATCGCTGATCTCTGCAAGGAATTTGACGCGATCTGCTTTACCGATGAGATATACGAGCATATCCTCTATCCGCGGGAGGGCGCCGATATTCGCCACATCACAATGGCTAATATCGATGGCATGCGCGACCGAACGGTTATTGTTAATTCGCTTTCAAAGACATATTCGGTCACCGGCTGGCGTGTTGGATATTGCATTGCTCCGCCGGACATCACATCCGCAATTCGCAAGGTTCACGATTTTTTGACGGTAGGTGCGGCCAATCCGCTCCAACACGCCGGTGCATACGCACTCAGTCTGCCGCCTAGCTATTACGACGAACTTCAACGCGAGTATCATCGAAAACGTGATTTTATTGTCCCCGTTCTCAAAAATGCCGGCTTCAAATGCGACTTTCCCGACGGCGCGTATTACGTGATGTGCGATATCTCGGCGTTCGGTTTCGCTGACGATATCGAATTCACAAAACACCTCATTAGAGAGGTCGGCGTCGCTGTCGTGCCCGGCTCTTCCTTTTATCACGATCCCAAGCTTGGGTCGCAAATGGTCAGGTTCTGCTTCTGCAAAAAAGACGAGACGCTCGAGGCTGCGGCTGAGCGTTTGTCCAAGCTGGCGAGCGGATAAGGCAACCTTTTCCGTTATTTCATGCAACAAAATAAATATCTGCGGCGTAAAAGCCATCAAGAATTTTCGTTACTCAAACAAAAAAACTAGCTTTTTGGAGGTTTTATGTTCAATAAATCGTTTGTTTCTATCCTGATTGTTACTTCGTCGTTCATCCTCGCAATCGGTCAAACGCCGGAGGCTGAAAAGGAAAAAATAGAAAAGTCAGCCGCCATGCTCACGATGGCCTACGCGGGTGACGGCGGCTACCTCGGCATCCAGACGCAGGAAGTGACTAAAGAGAATTTTGCGAAGTTCGGGTTACGCGAGGTCCGCGGGGTTGCGGTCGAGAAAGTGGTCGAAAATTCACCTGCAGCCTCGGCCGGCATTCTGGCCGGGGACGTGATCGTCCGCTTTGACGGCGAAGAGGTCACCAGCGCTCGAAAGCTAACGCGTCTCATCAGCGAAGTTGCTCCAGATCATCAGGTAAAGCTAACCGTGCTCCGCGGCGGCAGCGAGCAGGAGATAGCAGCAACGCTTGGAAAACGGCAAATGCCGAAATTTGAGAATGGTAATTTTACGTTTTCGACCCCAGGCCCGATGAACAAAATGGAAGTGCCTAATTTGCCTGCTATTCCGAACGGCGGTTTGCTAAGGTCATATCCGATGCCCGGGGGCGAAGGGCGTAGTTTTGCCTGGCGAGCGGGCGAGGGACGCCAGATCGGTATCGGTGTAACGGCTCTGAGCAAACAATTGGCTGCACATTTTGGGGTTGAAAGCGGCGTGATGATAAATAATGTTCGCGAAAATTCACCGGCAGCGAAAGCTGGTTTGAAAGCTGGTGACATTATCGTCGAGAGCGATGGCAAAGCCGTAAAGGGTGATTTTGACCTGATCCGTGCGATCAATGGCAAAAAGGAAGGCGATGTTTCGTTGACCATCGTTCGCGACGGCAAACGTCAGACGATCTCGGTAACCCCGGAAGTGTCAAAGGACAGCGGCTTTTTCTTTCAGACCGACGATGACGAAGACCTGACACCGCCGCCTGCCAATCCGGCACAGGTGCTATTGACAAGACCGATGGCACCAATGACGCCAATGAAGCCTGTAACGCCTATGTTTGCTCCGGCACCGATGACCGCTCCTTTTCCGGGACGGATCATCTAAATTTGACGTATTTGTATATTTGAAAAGGCAGCACGTCAGCTGCCTTTTTTTGTCAGATCAATCTAAAATCCGGGTTATTATTTCGCCGCCAGATAAAACCGTCGAGCACGTAATGCGTTAGTTGCGGCACGGCGAGGAGCGGCACGATGTAAGTTTTTAGGTTTTGCCAGTCCCAGTCACCGCCAAACATCCACTGCCGCTCGTGCCATACGCCGCGATGCCAAAACAATTCCTCGACATACGCGAGAGCCCACAGCGTCGCTAAAAATATCAGCCAATTAGACGAAAGCGTTCTGTAAACGCGGCCAGTCGTTTCGCGTCGCATCCGTGCATAAAAATAAATGAGCGCAAAATACGGCACGCCGTGGATTATCACGTTCGTCACCGTAAACGCGTAGTCCGAGTTGAAATAAACGATGCCGACGTACCAACAAACGGCGGTCGTCGCGACGACAATGTCTTTACCGATATTCAAAAAACCGGTCTTTACATACTGATAGATCGATTTTACTGCGTAGGCTGCGAGTGTAACGACGTAGATTGGGAAAAGAATTTGCTCGACGAGTGTTGGTATCGAGAAGAAATCATTCTGAACAAACCACTCGAAGTTTCTCGGCAGTCGCGTCATCCAAAACGCGAGCGGATACATCGTCGCGAGGTAAACTGCGACCGCGTCGATCCACCACGTCCACCGTGCAGTTTCATTCAACTTTCTTCTGTATAACGCGACCCAACCATATTGCTGCCGCACAAAGTGGAACACCGCGACGATCGCAAGAGCTTTCCAAAAAACCAAATCGCCCTCGGAATACAACGCGACCCCAACGGCGTATCCAAACACTGGCACGAGCAGATAAAGCCAAAACCGCCGTTTGAACTCCTCTTTGTCAAAATAAACGCGGAAACTCGTCGACCACACATGCGCGACATCGATGAACAACACAGCCGCGACCCAAGTCCACTCGGGTGACTCGCCATTCAAAATACCCATCTGCCATCCGACCGCCAGCAATAACAGCGACACTACCGCACTGCCGAGAAAGACCGTCAAGTCGATCCGTCGTGAAAACAGCCAGTAATTTGGTTTTGTTAACGTTGCGTCCATATGTCTTGTCAGTAGCCCGCACGTAAGTAAGGGCTCTCCGTTGCGACGATGAGCCCTTACTTACGTGCGGGCTACTGACACGATTTCATTCGCCGCTTTTCGGCCATGATAAAACGCTTCTTCAAAAAGCGCGATTCCACTTAGATCGGTGTGGGCGAAATGAATATTCCGATATGGCCGCATCGCTTTTTCGCGCACGCCGTTCCATATGAAATTTGGCCTTGGGCTTATCATCGCGTGACCCCAACGCATTATGTCAATCCGCTCGGTCAGTTCGTAAATGTCAGGATGAGCGCGGGCGAGATCGGTCAGACAGACGTCGGCGAGCTGCCTCCAATCATAATTGAAAAGCGTTGTGCGTCCGTTAGGCTCAACGCACATCGGGTAGTAATACGTCAGGATCGTCGGGCCATAGTCGATGCCCTTCTGATGCGTCGCAGTCACGTAACCAAGCGAAGCGCTTTCGTAAATTACGTTGTCCCAGGCAAGCGGAAAATCTTTTGTAAATCGCGGTTTTGGACGATCCTTTAGAAAAAGATTAGCGACAAACCATGCGTTATGCTGAAACTCATTTGCCGTGAAAGGCGGATTTTCACGAAACCCTTGTATCAGATACGGCGCCGTAAACATCGGCGATGCAAATATTGCTTTTTCACAATGAATGCCGCGCAACTCGCCGCCATCGAGACAGATCACATCGACGCCTTTTCCGGTCGGCACGACCGAGACAACCATCTGCGACTTTCGGACGTTATCCTTAACTTTTTCAAAAAAGTGATTTACAAACTGGCCGTTGCCCTCAGGCACGGTGATAAATGGCTGCGACTCGGCGCCTGACTTTCGCACTCGTGAGCAAAAATAAAATAGCCCGGCCCACGCCGATGTCTGTTCGAGTTTCAGACCGTAGTCGTCGCGGCACGCGTAGTCGCAATACCGGATTAGTCGCTCACTCGTAAATCCGCTTTGCCGTAGCCACGTCGCAAACGAAATTTTATCGAGCTGCGTAACCTCCGCATCGTTCGAGCACATCGCTATCGGAACGACAAAAGCCCGTTTGCCGGATAGATCACGCCAATTTACCCACGCATCGACCTGTTTTTGAAACTCGGCAAATTGACGTTGGTCGTCCTCGCTTGCGCCAACGCCCAAATAAAGTCCCTCGTACCACCGACCTTTGTAAAAAACCCGTTCCTCCGGCTCGCGGCACAAAAACTGTTCTTTCACAATAACTTCGCCAAACGCATCGCGACCCTCGATGAGCGACATTTCGTCGAGCAATTCAATTAGCTCGGTGTTTTCTTTGAACGGCACCGGCAGATAATGCGCGCCCCAAGGATAGCCGACGGGAGTGCCAAGACTGCTCTGCGACGTGCCGCCGATCTCACGTTCTAGTTCGAGCAGCACGAAATCGTTAAACTTTTCTTTTTTGAATTTCCAAGCCGCAGTTAGACCTGCAACACCGCCGCCGATGATCGCGACCTTTTTCGTTTCCCACCTATCGACCGAAACCTCGAAAGAGCGATTCTCTCTCAATACATGCCCTAAGGTAACGCTCTGCCCGACGATCTCGCCAACAGGAAATGCACGTGAATCGCTCGACCGGCATGCTGACATTGCAAAGGGAGCACCCAGGAAGATTGTGAGCAATTCGCGGCGTGTAAGGTCTCTCATTGGTCAAAACGCCGCCATTCGGTTTCGTAGTAGCGTACGAGAGCCTGATTATCAAGCCGGTTGATCTCGATCTCGCCGTCGGGACGTAACGTGTCGCCGGGAAATTGGAATAAGGATGCGAATGTTTCGTTGTTCAGAAACTTGAGGTCAATGTTCTCGCGAGGTTTAACGGGCGTTTCGAATGCCTGCAGTTTTGCCAGTGCATAACCCCAAACGCCAAAGCTCGGGACGGTCGTCAGATAGGGCTTGACCGTGTAGCCCGACGCCTCGAGCGTCGCGATTATGCACCAATAAGATTGCCGGGCGATGAGCGGCGAAGTTGTCTGGATAGCAACTGCCGAATCGGGTCGCAGCTTTTGTTTCAATAGGTTATAAAAGCGCGTCGTGTAGAGTTTACCAAGTGCAAAATTATTAGGGTCGGGGAAATCGACGATCGCCACGTCAAATGGCTCGGTCGCGATACTGTCAAGCCACACAAAGGCGTCCGCGTTCGTTACGTGCACGCGCGGATCGTCAAACGAACGTTGGTTCAATTCGTCCAGTGCCGGAACCTTTTTTGAAACGCCCGTCATTTCCGGATCGAGATCGACGAGTTGGACAAATTCAACTGTTTTATATTTTAGGACTTCGCGAACAGCTAGCCCGTCGCCGCCGCCGAGAACGAGCACCCTCTTGGCCTGACCGCCAAACGCTGCAAACGCCGGGTGTACGAGCGCTTCGTGATATCGGTATTCGTCGAACGAATTGAACTGCAAATTGCCGTTAAGAAACAGAGAATAGCCGATCTTGCCTTTTGTGACGACAATTCGCTGATACGCCGAGCTTTTTGCGTAAATGATGTTATCGACAAACAGTGCGTCCTCGGCCAATGTCGTCAGACGGTCGGCCTTGATAAAGCCGATAACAAGCAGCGTCAGTATTACAAAACCCTTGACCCGCATGATCGTGACATTCTTTTTTATCAGCGGCAGCAGCAGCCACGTACCCCAAATGCCGACCGCGGCGTTGAGCATCCCGAACAGAAGCGACGTCCGGTTGAGGCCAAGTTTTGGCACCAGGAAAATTGGAAACAACAGCGATGCGGCCAGGGCACCGATGTAATCAAAGGCAAGGACGCGGGAAACGAGATCTTTGAAATCCATCTCGTCTTTCAGGATCCGCATTAGCAGTGGAATTTCGAGGCCGACCAAGGCGCCGATCACAAATACCATGCCGTAAAGCACAACGCTGAAATACGAGAGGTGAGCGAACGTCAGAAACAACAGCGGCGCCGAAAAACCGCCAACAACTGCAACGGCAAGCTCGATCTCGACAAATTTTTCGGCTACATGCTTATCGATAAACCGCGACAGCCACGACCCGACGCCCATAGCGAAGAGATAAATCCCTATGATCAACGAAAATTGTGTGACCGAATCGCCCAGAACGTAACTTGAGAGCGTTCCAGCTAACAGCTCATAGATAAGGCCGCAGGTGGCGATGACAAAGACGTTTAAGAAGAGTAACGGAGCGCGTTTCATAAATGGAGAATGGCAAATGGAAAATGGAAAATTTGAAAAACTTCGTCAGTTATTTTCCCTTTTCCGTTTTCCATTCTCCATTCGTATCAGTTTCCTTGTATCGCTGAGGCGATTATCATCGCGATACCAATGATTACCGCGCCGATGATAATCGCCAGACTCGTATTGTGATCTTCTTCGATCTCTTTCTTGACCGAAAATGGCGAAACCAGCACCACGATCAAAAACGCTAACGCGAAAACGATCAGACCGATCGCAACGAAGATGATCGTCGTCACTGCGACGGGCAAAAGCTCTTCGAGCTTAATGATCAACCCCAAACTCGGGGCAATAGCTGCGAGATTCAACATTATTTTCCTCCACGAAATCCTGAATAAAAGAACGGCACTCCCATCCGCGATTTGCTGCCGGAATTAGCAAGCTCCCAACCAAACCACGACGACAGCGCGTAGAACGCCAAAACTCCGATGCCAAAAACCATATATAGCTTTTTTAACATAACCTTTTAATCGTCCGAATCGCTTGAGTCGTCCGAACCAGACCCGAACATACTATCTTTCCACCGGCTAGACTCGAACGAGATCTTTCTAATGATCCCGATTATCGGCACTATCATCAATATCAATAGGGCACATATGAAATTTACGCCACGATTAACATTCTGCTCGACCTTTACCGACACCGGCATCTGCACCTGCCAGTTTTGCCAAGTTCCTTCGACACGCAGCGTGTATTTACCTGCCGGTAATGACGAAAGTGTGGCATCGGTCGACCTGCCGCCCTCAGTCCACGCACCGTCGCTGTCCGAGCCGCTGTAGTATTCGATCGGAATGTTAACCGATTCGACCTCCTGGCTCTGGTCGTTGACAAGATCGACGTCGAGATCGGCCCAGGAATTATCTACATTTGCGCTGGCGGTGATACGAACGTTTCGATTCGCCTTAATATCAAATGACTGACTAAATATGGCTTGTCCGGTGGCCATATTCGTCATTGGCGGCAGCACGACCTCTTGGTTGAGTACCGTGTTGGTCAACCCACTCAACGGGATCATAAATATAGCAACGACAAACAAAAGGAGTAGAGGCAACGCACCCCACGTGTAATAAAACCGTCCCGTAAATGGCTGATTTGGGCCAACGCCCCAAGGTCGCGGCAGCCCTGAAATGCCGAAGATCTTTTCAATCTCGTCATTCGTCATATAGGTACCGACCGACCAATTAACCTCGTTTGCCGATACCTCCTGGGATAACATTAGCGGCGCCGAGACATAGTCGACGGCGCGGACGGTTTCGCCCTGCTCCACACGCCAATAGAATTCGCCCTTTACGTACTCGACAACCGCCGGTGCATCCTGAAATATCTTGAACTTACGACCGTTATAGTCGACCGTCTTACCTGTGGCAAATACATTATCCTGCCCGACGTCGGCCGGATTTACCGGCTCGACAAAATTCCAGTGATTGTCGGAATGGACGAGCCATCGGAATCCAACCGCCGGGTTGTAAAGCAGATATTCGTGCCAAAAATACTGAATACCCTCGATCGTCACGCTGCGAACGACCGCGCCGATGATCTTGAATTTAACGTCGCCCGGAAATACGCCTTCGGCGCCGATCGGCGCGACAAACTCAGGCTGATTTGGCGACGGGTTAAGGGCTTTTAGATATGTTAGATCGCCCTGGTTTACATCAAGCAGCGAATTGCAGTTTGGGCACGTAACACGCTCCGACTTATCCGGAGCTATCAATTCCAAAGGCCCGCCGCAATTCGGACAACCCATTCCGGCGGCCGAAACCCGTCTGGCCTCACGCTCAACTGGTTTAGCGTCGCCAAGGCCAATTTCATCAAGTGTTACCTGGCTGCCGACAAATACCCACGGCGGCTCTAAGCTGTAATCGATTGTCGCAAACAGATTATTCTTTCCGGCAAGATCAGCGTAGTCGAACTGCTCGCCCGGAGAGAGTTTATATGGAATTTCCCCGTCCGCCGCAACAGACGTTCCGGTACCCTTTTCCTGCACCATTAATGGCGTTTGACTTGGAATTTCGGGAACTATCTGGCCAAGCTGTAACCCGGTAAATGTCGGCAGCGAGACGCCCTCGGGCAGCGGTTGATAAAATGTCAGATAAAACCGGCCCTGAGCCTCCGCCAGCCAGCCGACCCAGCCGTTAGAAAACGTCGCGTACCATTCGTCCCAGAACCCGCCAAGTTCGTGCCCGAGCTGAGCACGACCGGTCAATTCAAACCGATTGTCCTTGTAGGTTCCTTTCAGTCCAAGTTTCAGCGGCGATTGGGACTCGGCGATCTCCGCAACCTTGCCCAGATCTTCGAGGCCGCGATCTGTGCGCGCAACTGCCGAACGGCAGAACGGACATACGACGACGATAGTCGAACCGGCCTTAAACTCGATGGGCCCGGCGCACGAAGGGCAATTCGCCTTGAGAACACTCATTGCTGACCTCTGGCAATTTCAAATTTGCGTTCGGCCTCGCCCCGCTCTATCTTTGTCACGGTTACGACCGAAGCCCCGAGATTCGATTTGAGATTCGATGCCCAATCCCACTCAGGCCGCGTGCGACAGCAGTATAGGTTGAAAGTCGCAGTTCCATATTCGGGATACGTATGGCAGGCGAGATGTGATTCGGTCAGGGCGACGAGGCCGGTGACGCCGCCCTCACCCTCGAATTTGTGCCAGACCGAGCCGATGACGCGCAAACCCAAATCGGCGACCAAGCTCGAGAAAATGCCTTTGATCGCGTTTTCGTCACGCAGGGTCGCCCGGTCACAACCCGTTGCCTCGATCAGCCATTCTGTTCCTACGATCATCGTCTATGTAAATTGCTCTACGAAAAACTTTGGTGTTTTGTTTTGAACCTGCGTCGATAAAGCTGCGTTATAATGCAAATACCGATGGTGTATGTTGAACAAAACTATAGCTAAATTTTCCGGCTTTGTCATATTAACTTCAGCGGCAGCCGTTTTTTTTAACGGTTGTGCTTTTGTGGCTTCGAATCCGCGCAAGGCGGACGCCGATCCGCGCTACGGCCCGCCAAAGATAACGGGAACGATCAAGTCGGCTGACATAACTGAAAGTAGCGGTATCGCCGCCTCAAAGTGTCAGAATAATGTCCTGTGGACGCACAACGATTCGGGTGACGACGCATTTGTTTTTGCAATGAACAACCGCGGCGACAGCCTCGGCACTTGGCGCGTGCCAAATGCTCAGAACATTGACTGGGAGGACATCGCGACTTACAAAGACAGGAGCGGAAAGTGTTTTATCTACATCGGGGAATTTGGCGATAACAAATCAAAACGCCACGAACATCTGATCTATCGTATCCCTGAACCAATTGTCACACCCGCTGATGCAACTTCGGATCGAAAAGATCCATTGTCGACGGATAACCCGGAGATGCTCAGATTTGTTTACCCGGATTTCGATCAAGACGCTGAAACCGTAATGGTTCATCCAATTAACGGCGATATTTACGTAGTGACAAAAAGGGTCAGCGGTCCGGCCGGCGTCTATCGGCTCAAGCCTGCGTTCAAAAACGCTGATCTGCAAAAAGCTGAAGAAATCACAGAGATCTCGGTGCCATCGGTTCCTAACGGCTTCATCACCGGCGGCGACATTTCGCCGGATGGTCGGCGCCTCATTCTATGTGATTACACGCAGGCGTATGAATTCGTATTGCCCGAAACGGCCGAAAATTTTGAGGAGATATGGCGGCAAGAACCGGAAACGATCGAGATCGGCCGAAGAGCCGTCGGGGAAGCTGTCTGTTACAGCATCGACGGCACATCGATCTTTGCGACGAGCGAGCGCCTTAACTCGCCTCTAATCGAATTACATAGGCGGAAATAAAAAGGCACGGCATACGAATGTGCCGCGCCTGAGCATGCTTGTCTGTAACGGGTTACTGAATGATCGTAAATTTGCCCTTATTTTCGATCAATTGCCCGCCGACCCGATCCCTGATCTGTACCTTGATCTCATAGTCGCCTAGCGGCATTACCGTTGTCGGCAGGAGACGCGCAAGCGTCAACCGTTGACCTGAATCGCTTAAACCACCCCAGTCTTCCCGTTGACGGAGGACTTCCTTGCCGTCTTTGTTCAGGATGTAATCCACATCTACCGCCGGCCGCAATGTCGTTTGGTCGATTCCGGCATTGTAAACCTGCAGGTATATGCCCACTTCTTGCCCTTGCTTGTACGTTCCGGACAGGTTGGGGACAACCTTGGCGTTTCCAATAACGAACTGCTGGCCGATATCGCGTTCGTTCGTTGCACGCAGCTTTGACGCAAGAACCAGCGAGGAGGTGGACAATTTCTTTTCGTCGTACTTAGGCACCACGAAACCCATATTGACGATACCCTTGTTGCCGGATTTGACGTCACGCACAACGACGTCAACCTTGTAAGTCCCGGGCGTCAAAGCGATCGCTTTTTGGTAAACCGACTTCCGGTCTCGGGTGTCGGTAAGCTCCGCGGTCGTTGCAGTTGTGGATACAGAATCTTCAAAAATTCCAGAGCGTTTACCCGAAACGGCGGTTATGCGTCCAAAAATATTCATCGTCGCCTGTTCGAGACCGCCGATCTGTTCGAACGTGAGTTCCTTATTTGTCGTCTGAACCGTGAATGCCGTAATCACCCGATCATCGGACTGCCGGAAGAAATCGATCCGCAGATCAAAATCAAGCGGATTTGTGTCCAAAACGCCTGAATCGCCGCCGGCGATGCCTTGCAGATCGCTGAACTTGACTGCCGGAGGCCTTTGCAAGCCGCTCAAAATCTCTAATCGGCGAAACGGTGAATCTTGTTCACGTTGAAAATTTTGCTGACCGTTGCCCGTTCCGTTAAAACGGTCACCTTTATCCGATAATCCCAGTTGCTCTGAGGTAGTTAAACCCGCTCCGGGAATGTTCTTTAGCGCATCTTTTTCATTGGCGTCCCGGGCCAGACGGTATTCGCCGGTTCCTGACGGATCGACAAATTCGATCTCAAGACCGTCGCCTACCCCATCAAGGTGCCGGTAAAACCAAACCTCAAAGGGATACGTAGTCGTCGAACCGCCACCCTCATAACTTGGGCGATCATAGGATCCGCCAGAGGGATGAGCTTCCACAGAATCGGGTTTGCCCCACGCGATATAAACTCGTCCACGGTCAGTTTTCCAGCCCGGAATACCAGACGCAAAATGCTCGTTGGCGTAGGCGATCCGTTCGTAATACTCTTCGCGGTATTCGTTTTCCTCGGTATCAGGATTCGGATCGCGGCGACGCCAAAACTGCTCAATGAAATTTTCCCGCTCTTCGTCAGTCACCAGCGCTTTAAATGCCTTACGTTCCTGTTCGGTAATGATGTATGCAACGTCATTGTTCATCCATTTCTTGTAAGCCTCTTTTAACTCCGGCTTGACGTTTCTGGCATTATTGGTCGGGTCTTGACTTGGTTTTGTCTTGTCCGGCGGCTGTGCTAAACCAGCGACCGCACCGAGGCCTGAAATCAATATTGCCAGTAAAAAACTCTTAAGAAATCCAACTCTTGTCATAACGCTAATACTCCATCAGGAACCGGGTTTCGCCCGGCTAATTCATAAATATCAATCGCCTAAAGATTTTAGACACTATTCCTTACTAATTCAAGATGCGAGACACCGGGTTTACGGTTGCATCGCGCCTATCGACCCTCGTCAAGATCAAACTCAGCATCGGTCCGCCTCTTCTTGGAAAACAGCCATGCAATAAATATCGACACGATATATAACAACACCATCGGTGCGGCAAAGAGCATCATGTTCGGTATGTCGTTTGTCGGCGATACGACGGCCGCTACTATCAAAATGACGATAAGGGATACTTTCCACGTTCTGACCATCAATCCGGCCGTTACGAGCCCGATCCGGGCCAATACGTAGGTAATTGCAGGCATCTGAAAGATAATCCCCATCGCCAGCATTATGATGGTTATCAGGTCGAGATAGTCGCTTGCCTTGAGCAGCAGCTTAAATTCGTGCCCGACGCCCAGCAAATAGCTCGCTGCGGGCGGAAAGAGAATGTAATAAGCAAATGCTGCCCCTAAAACGAATGAGATCGATGAGAGCGCAATAAATGGCGTAACATAAGCTCGCTCATGCCTATAAAGTGCGGGCGATATGAACATCCATAATTGCCACAGCAGCAGTGGCAATCCTAATGCGATCGCGGCATAAAAAGAAACCGTCACATACAGCGTGAATGGCTCTATCGCCGTCGTAACCGTCATCCGCTCATCAGCGTTTGGCTGACTTATCGCAAATTCCTTAAACTCAAGCGGTAGCCTAACGCCCTTTGGAATGATCGCGTTATTGGTTAAGAGCGGCTCGGTCGTGAACAAGCCTAGTTTTCCATCGGCATCCCTCGATACGGTCGCGCCGACAGAGGCTCCCGGTGAAACCAATGCCGGCCCGAGGCTCGTTGCACCGTCGAATATGTACCGTCCGGCGTCGCCCTCTTTGAGATGGTCTATTGTAAGAACAGTTTCGCTGCCGGTGACACCCGTAATAGGCAGGTTGCGGCGTGATGCTTCCGAAAGGGCCTGTCGGATCGGAATGCTCAGGAAATTGTATATTGACTCTGAAAAATAGAAACAGATCGCAAACGCGATGACCAGAATAATCACCGATCTAACGAGCCGCTTGCGCAATTCGTCTAGATGTTCGAGAAACGACATCTGACTGCCTGCTTCTGGTTCTTGCTCTGCTTCTATCTCTTCCATTCAACGCTAAAGCCAGTTTTTCTTATCGCTGCTTTCCGGTTTCTCCGCCAGCTCCTCGTGTGATCCGGTTTTCGTGGGACGCAGATGTTCGAACGCCGATGGATCAACTTCTTTGATCGTCGGCGCATCGGGTTGTTCCGGAGATTCAGCCGGTTGGATCAATTCGGCCGGCGAAGTAGATTCTGCCTCGATCGCATTCAGATCCAATGCCTTTGCTTCTTCAGAAAAATCGACTTCGCGTTGCCAAGTTTCCTTAAATTCGTTTGCGGTTCCACGAAACTCCGACATTATCTTGCCTATCTTGCGGGCCATCTGCGGCATCTTACGCGGACCTAGAAAGATCAGCGCAACGATCCCTATAAGGATCAACTCCGACGTTCC
>Ga0209798_10000092_pt1 | contig 47576 bp, 38 predicted proteins | sample DOMMetBare3Fresh_FD_187475 | JGI IMG/M metagenome (GOLD analysis project Ga0209798, IMG submission 187475) | Wetland sediment microbial communities from St. Louis River estuary, USA, under dissolved organic matter induced mercury methylation -... | ecosystem: Environmental > Aquatic >...
GTTTTCCGCTCCGGTAACCTGGCATCTTTTTCAGATCACAAGCTATAGTCCGTCTCCATGCTTCGTCGCCGGCGCCGTAAAAGAGAATGACGACGTCGCAGTTGGTCAAAAGCTGTTGATGGGCCTCGCGCACGGCGGCGGCATCACCTTCAAACGCCGGAATGGCCACTTCGAAGCCGAGGCCGCGGCAAAACTTGCGCAGGGGAACTGTCGCTTTGCGGTCCTTCGCATTACAGATCAGGTAGATCAGTTTGGCCTGGTCCGCGGCGGCAGCCTGCTCCGCAGGCAACCGAGGCGCAGGCCTTTCCAGGCTCGTTAAAATGGCGTGGAGCGAGGTTTTCAAACCCTCGATGTCCGTGGTGATCAGGTCGGCTCCAAATTGGGCCTCGGCATCCTGGTGCAATGCGTCGATAAATGCCTGCTGCTGCGCTTGCACAGAGCGGGTTCCTTCTGGCACCCAGATCACGCGCTTCAGTCCGGCGCTCTTGCTATGCTTAGCCGCCAGCTCGTTTTGCAGCATCGCCTCAGATTTTTGACTGGGACCATCAGGAACACCGCCGTAGGTCTCGCCGACGAGATGAATGGAGAGCCGACAGCGTTTCAGCAGACGCTCCACCGAAGCCACATAGTCCTCTTCGTCGCCCGGCAACTCGTGATCAGGCAAGACGGTATATCCGTGGCGTCTTAACTCGCCTTCCAGAATCTCTCTGGCCTGCTTCCGGTCGTAGCTGCATTCAGCCAGATAGATAGCCGGTTTAGCCGGCCCTTGTTCGTCAGCAGGGCTGGCCCCGGTCTCAGTCACCAATCTTTTCAGCAGTTGCGAGACGTCCCACGCCAATTTCCCGACCTTGCGGTTATAGTCCTGGGCGAACTTCTCTCCATAGGCCGGGTCCAGTTCCAGCGGCGCTCCGTCTTCAATCGTGAAAAACTCGTAGCCGAGGACATCTTTCACCGCCTGCGGGAGGGACTCCTGCGTGTCCACAGGCGCTTTCAGCACCTTGAAGACCCTGGCTTTGTTGTCGACCACTACTCCGCCGCTTTCTTCCGCGCGTTTGCAGAATTCAGCGATTTCCCTGGTGCACCAGTCCGAATTGAGATAGCGCGGAGTCAGCACGGAGACGAGCACCGCGGTGTGCGAGAACTGATCGACTATTTCGTCAGAAAAGACATCGTTACCCTGCAGCTTGTTGTCTCGCCAGATGCGGGCCTTGCCGCCCATGCGCATACTCAGAAGGGCTTCCAGCGACGCATGAAACCGGGTGATCCATCCCCGCTGCTCTGGGGTGAGGGGTTCGTTATCAATGTGGGCATAACTGATGAAGAGATCTTTTTGAAAACGCATCACGTCACCCCAGGTTTGTTCAATGCGGCTGAGTGCCACACAGCTGCCGCCGGACACGAGCTCGACTTCTCTTGCGGGTAGCGATTCTAGAAGAGGATCAACTTACACCTTCTCAGCGCTGCTGATTTCCGCCGGCATGGCCGCGAGGCTTTATGGGTGGTCACCATTCGTGCCGACGGACGCTCGCGTCTCTTCAGTTTGCGCAAGACGGTGGACAGAACCTGGCGCAAACTCAGTCCCGGTGGATTCCGCTGGGCCATCTGCGTCAGGGTTCCTTCGCCAATGTTTGAGGAGGTCACGTTAGCACATGCGCCGCGCCTGCTCAACCCGAATCTCGCCGGCCCGGCCCGCGACGTTTAAAGGGAACAGCCAACTTCCTTCTAGTATCGGACGATTACTGCACCTGCGACTGAACCCATCCTGGTTTGCGCAAGATCGCGTCGGATATTGGCGTACGGCTATGGCATCACGTTTGCCCTTGAGATTTATGCCGTGAGGTTTTTGAAGCGCGGAATGTGATAGTTTGCCATGCAATCGGTTAGCTATCGCTCGCGGTTCTGACAGGAGCGGGACACGTAAATGAAAAGTAAAAACTTCCGTGACGCCGAGCGCGAACAGACCAGCATTCTGGCGCCACTTGAACGAATGGTATTAATGGCGCTGGTGCGCCGGCTGCCGGCGTGGGTGAATTCCGATCATCTTTCGGTGCTGGGGCTGGTGGCGATGTTTTTCGGCGGGGTATTTTATGCCGCCAGTCGCCAGAACTCGCTGATGCTGCACCTCGTGAATATCTGCATCTTTCTGAACTGGTTTGGCGACAGCCTGGACGGCACGCTTGCGCGTTACAGAGATCGCCTGCGACCGCGCTACGGTTTTTATGTTGACCATATCATCGACACCTTCGGCGCGCTGTTTCTGGTTTTCGGCCTGGCCGTCTCGGGTTATATGAGCGAACGCGTGGCTGCCGCCGTGCTGGTGGTCTTCCTGATGCTGGCGATCAACTCCTACCTCGCGGCTTATGCGCTGGGAGTATTCCGGATTTCGCAGTGGAAGATGGGGCCGACAGAGATGCGCCTGCTGCTGATCGTGGGGAATGTTTTTCTGATCTATCGCCCGTATACCAAAATTCTCGGGCATCGCTATCTGCTGTACGATGTGGGTGGCGTTATCAGCATCGCCGGGATGGCGATCGTGCTGATTTTTCTAGCCATCAGCAACACACACGCTTTGTATGAACTTGAGCGCTTACCGCCGCCAGCAACGCCTGGCGAGGACGTGGGGATTATTCCCGCCACCGCGGAAATCGACTGAAGTAAATCCGATCAGCTAGCCACGATGCTCCATTGGTTAAAGTTTAATGCCGTCGGTGTCCTGGGCTTTGCACTGCAGTCGGCGGTGCTTTTCCTCCTTACGCACGGCGCACCAGTACTGCCTTATCTTGTGGCGACCGGCATCGCGGTTGAACTGGCGGTGCTGAACAACTTTTTCTGGCACCAACGATGGACGTGGCGTGACAGGCCGTCAACCACTGTCGTCGAGACGCTGGTCAGGCTAATGAAGTTCAACTTTACCAACGGGCTGGTCTCGCTTACAGGCAATCTGTTTTTCATGAGCCTGCTGGTTGGATACCTGCACCTGAACATTTCGGGCGCCAACCTGATCAGTGTGGTCCTCTGTTCGCTTGTCAATTTTATTCTCGCCGATCGCTTTGCCTTCCAATTGATGGCCCCGACAACTCCAGTCGCAGTCAGTTCTCCTGCGCCTCCGGAATTTTGAAGTCCGTTCCGGAAAACTGAATGGAACGAAGTCACACGCCCAGCCGGCTCGCGCTCGCCGCGTCTGCATTACGGAGAGATGCGCCGAGGGGCAAGCGTTTCATATTTGTGTAGCACGCTTCATTTTTTTGGAGACTTGCTGAGTAACAATTTATTTCCCGTTCATAACTTGTCACAGCAGAACGCCTGGAGGTGTCTATTCATTGGAATGAAACGCACTGCTGCGAGACAGACAAAGAGGAACATTTGTGCCGGGGCAAGGTTATTGAACCTCGTAGCGCGATCGCGCGTATAGAACCCCGGTGCATCGCAGTAGCGAAACCGGAAGGTCCAAAACAAATCAAGGAGTAGCGAACATGAATTTTCTAGTTAAGCGCATTTTATTGGCACTGGTGATCTCGGCCATGGCTGCGGGCCTGGCGCTCGGCGCCAAACGGGAGACCGTCACGTTTCCCGAGGACGTGAAGCTCAATGGGACACTTGTGAAGAAGGGAACCTATGACCTTTCTTTCGATGACAAGACGAACGAACTGGCAATACTCAAGCACGGTAAGGTGATTGCCAAAACCGCTGGCTCGCTGGAGAAGCGATCTGACAAAGCACGTCGTACAGAGTACCGTACAGCGACTGGCAGTGACGGCACTCAAATTACGCGCGTAGCTTTTAGCGGCAGCGATCAGGATATTGTTGTCGCCAGCTCAGCAGCCCGGAACTAACTTTCCGGGGACCGCACGCTTTAAGTGATGCGGCGAGGCACAAGCGGTTGACAGTTGCTGCTGTCAGCCGCTTCGCTTTTGGAAGAGACTATCACGCCTGTTATTCATCCTCGGAGGGCTTGGAGCGCAATCGCTTCAAACTTGAACGGCGCGCTTTCTCTTCCAGCGTGCGATTTTTGGCGCTGCGCGGCTGACGGGTGGGCACACGGTCGGCAGGCCGGTAGTTCAGCTCTGCAACTCGGGCGCGTAGCTTTTCCAGACAGATAGCCTTATTCCGATGCTGGCTGCGCTCCTGCTGGGAAGTAACGACATTGCCCGAAGGTAGGTGTTTAAGGCGGACAGCGCTCTCGGTCTTGTTGACGTGCTGACCCCCGGGCCCGCTTGAGCGAAAGGTGCTTACCTCGCACTCGCGCAAGAGCTCTTCATCTGATTCGGGTAAGCTAATCATGATCCTCCGGCAATTTCCCCGCATACGCTCCAGTGCCACGCGTGTTTATAGTAATCTTACCTGAGACAATTACCAGGCCGAGAAGAAATTGTGCACGCGCGACGCCGAAACGATGACTGTGTTCAAGAATGATTTAAAGCGGCGGCTGCCGCTAATCGAGGGTGTTGGCCCAAGTTCTCAATGGCTGCCGCCTGGTTCCTGGACGACTGTCTTCGAATTTCTGCTCGAACACTTCCCTTCGGTAGCGCCAGCTACCTGGGCGTCGCGAATGCAAAACTGCCTGGTAATTGACCAGACTGGTCAACCGGTTACTACTGACAGCCCCTACCGTGTGGGCGCCTGCATTTACTACTACCGCGAACTCGAGGAAGAAACGCCCATTCCCTTTGTGGAGCAGATTCTTTATGAGGATGAGCACATCCTCGTGGCCGATAAACCACATTTTTTATCTACGGCTCCTGCCGGACGATTCCTGCGGGAAACACTACTGGTGCGCCTGCGAAACTGCGGCAAGCCGGCGAGCCTCGTGCCGCTTCATCGCCTCGATCGTGAGACGGCTGGAGTCGTGCTGTTCTCCGTAAATCCACAAACCAGGGGACAATACACGGCCCTGTTTCGTGAGCGCAGAGTCCGCAAGATGTATGAAGCCCTCGCGGCAAGCCCCGGCGAGGCACTTTCGTTCCCGATAACGCGCCAGAGCCGAATAGTCATCGGTGAGCCCTTCTTTCGCATGAAGGAAATCGCCGGCGAGCCGAATGCGGAAACACAAATCGAGCTTAAGGCAACTGGTATTGCGGGCAAGAATATCTACTGCCTACGCCCCACCACAGGCAAGAAGCATCAACTGCGATTGCATCTGGCAGCGTTGGGAATTCCCATCGTCAATGACCGGCTTTATCCGTCTTATACGCGGGACGCTGCGGGCATTGATGATTTCTCTCGCCCACTGAAACTGCTGGCCAAATCGATTGCGTTCCGGGATCCGGTGACAGGCAGGGAAATGGACTTTGAATCAAAATGGGAACTCTAGAAGTGCTTTGATCCTGGTTCCTGGTCTACAGGAAACCGATTAGGAAGGAAAGAAACATGAATACACCAATCAACATGCACGCGGCGCGGATGGCCCTGAACAACGATCCCGAAATTCGTCAATGGGTTGAACTGTGGCTGAAGAACAAAGAGCGGACCAATCAAGCAGGAATGACCGATGAGGAATTTGAAAAGCACTGGCTCTATGTACGCCCCGAAAAGATGCACGAAGGGGCCATCGAAGGCTTTGCTGCGTATCAACAACAACACGAAGGATAGGGGCGGGGTTATTCTTCAAGGCCGCATGATTAAAGAAGTGCGCCGCAGGTCCATTCCGCCACTAAAGGGCCCACTTGCTATACTCAGACCATGCTTTTGCGTTTCCCGGGTTATCTCCATTTAATGGCGTTAGTCGCCTTCACAGTCGCTTTGCTGCCTGGCATTACAACACCTGCGAGCGCGCAACAGAAGCGCCCCGCAAAGCAGGCGGCGAAAACCGCGCCACCAGCACGAACGCAGCTCGAGAAGCTTCGGGATGAGTACATAAGCGCCACTAAGGACTATAAGGCGAGCCTGGAAAAGCTGCTGCCGCTGTACGAAAAGAATCTTCAGAAAGTCGAAACGCGTGCGGCCCAGAGCCAGGAGTTATTCAAGCAGGGATTAATTGCCAAAAAAGACCTCGATGCGGCGTTGACAGCAGTGACCGAGGCGACAATCAAGATCGAGGACGTGCGCAAACAAATGGCCGGCGCCGACACACAAATAGCGCAGGTGCTGGTCGAGGTCGAGAGTGAAAAACAAATGGCCAGGCTACGTCGCGTCCCCAAAGGCGGTATGGTACGGACCACCTCCTTCATACGATTCAATGGCGCAGGTCCCTGGTCCATTGCTCAGGAGGGGTCGGTTGATGCTTTCTTTCGCCAGCAGTTCGGTCGCTCCCTGCCCGTTGCCGTGCTGGGTCAGGGCGCTATTCATAATCGCTGGCGGTTGGACCACCACAATGCCATGGACTTGTCTCTAAATCCTGACAGTACTGAAGGCAAAACAGTGATGGATTATTTACGCAGCCGGGGAATTCCCTTTTCAGCTTTTCGCCAGGCAATACCGGGCACTGCAACCGGGCCGCACATTCATGTGGGACTGCCGTCGCATAGGTATTGAGCGAGCCTCGCGCGCACACAGGATCTTCTGGAGAAGACGATTGAGAAGCAACTTCCGGACTCTTAGCGAACGACTGCATCTTTCACTGGCGCTCGTATTGCTGCCGCTGGTAGGGATGATGGCGTGCGACAGCAATTCCTCAAGACCCGCCAAAGTTACGGGCCCTGCAGCGGCCGTGGCGACGACCAGCTATCAGGCCGAGGGCCACGTCATAGCACTAGTGGAACAGCGGCCTTCAATTAAGATCGATCATCAGGAGATCAAAGGGCTGATGCCGGCGATGACAATGGAATTCATGGTTAAGGATAAAGCGCTGTTGGCTGGCATTCAGAACGGTGACACCATTGAATTCACCATCGAGAACGGTGTTGGCGGGCTGATGATCACAAGTATCAGGAAAAAATAACAATAGGATGAGAGTAAGTAGCCGGAAGCCGAGGCCCGTTGCGCCAGAATCTACGCGCAGAGTAATGCGAAAACAAACCTACCGCTGGAGTACCCACGCGGTTGACAAGGCCGCGAGCGGCGTCTTAAGGTGCTCTTGATCAGAGGCCAGCTATTTTAGAAAGAGTGAGTGAAAGGCTCAGTATTCCAGACTTTTCAGCACGTACCCGAACGGCGCGAGGGTTAAGTTATGTCCTGCTTGTCCTGTTCGCTTACGGGGCCACAACTGAAGCCGTCCACAATCATCGTCCCGCTGGACGAGCCACCTCAGCGGCCATCAGTACGAATCTGCAGAACAGTGGCGGAACGTCTTCAAAGAGCACACCCCCTCAATTAAGTAAATGCCTCCTCTGCCAGTTTCAACAGAATCTATCCAGCGCTGAATTCTTCACGCCGCTACTCGTGTTTGCACCGCCGCTTGCGTTGCGACCGGTCAGTTTACAAACATCTTCTTTCCTCTCGCGCACAGCCAGGACGGATCAGGGCCGCGCTCCGCCAGTTATCTCCTGAATAATCAGGCCAGGGTTCGTAAAAGCTCCAGCACTGCCTGGAACTAAAGAACCAGATCTTGCTGATCTCTGGATGCTTTCACCGGAAGGCGATCCAGCGAAAGCAAAGGTCCCGGGAGATCGTTTAGTGGGGTAAGCAATGATTAAGAAAATATCTTTTTGCAGTTCGCTTAAGCCATGGGGCCTGCTGATACTGATGGCCATCTTTACCTGCTCGGCTACGGGACAGGCACTTGGCACAGCCGCAACCATCAGCGGCGTCGTCACCGATCCGAACAACGCGGTGGTGCCCAATGCGACGGTCACAATCGAGAATGCCGTGACCAGATTCAAACGGTCCGTCAACACCGAGAGCGATGGCTCGTTCAAATTCAATGGCATTCCCCAAAATACCTATTCACTGACCACCACAGCTCAGGGATTCTCGGTGGCGAGTCAGACTTTGAATGTTCGCACAGCTGTACCCATAACTGTGGCTATTCAGCTTGCGGTCGGAGCAACGACAGAATCTGTGACGGTTAATTCCGGCGGTAGTAATGAGGTATTGGAAAACGTTCCCACCAGCCACACCGATGTCGATCAGGGCTTGATTGGGCGAATGGCGGTGCGCTCACCAGGCTCAGGCTTAAGCGACGTCGTCACGCTGGCGGCCCCGGGCGTAGTAGCTGAGTCCAACGGGATGTTCCACCCGCTCGGGGATCACGCGCAAACGACTTTTTCAGTCGATAACCAGCCGATTTCAGATCAGCAAAGCAAGGCCTTTTCAACCCAGCTCCCGCCCGATGCCGTTCAGTCGATGGAAGTAATCACCGGGGCCACGCCGGCAGAGTACGGCGACAAGACGAGTCTGGTCGTCAACGTGATTACTCGTTCCGGGCTGAACGAAAAAAAGCCGACGGGTAGTTTTAACACCACCTATGGGTCATTCGCCTCGGTCGCGCCGGCGCTGGCCCTGGCCTATGGCGGCAAGCGAGCCGGCAACTTTGTGGCTTTCAACTTTGAAAGGTCGGGGCGCTTTCTGGACGCGCCGGAGTTTGCGGTCCTCCATGATCGCGGTACGTCGACGAGCCTGTTCGATCGTTTCGACTATAGCGCGGGACCCAACGACACCATTCACGTCAATTTTTCATTGGCCCGCAATCGCTTCCAGATCCCAAATACATTCGATCAGCAGAGTCTGGGACAGGATCAACGACAACTGGTTAACTCAGTCAATATCGCGCCCGGCTACGTGCACATTTTTAACCCCAAGTCGGTGCTCACAGTTAATCCCTATTTTCGCCGCGACCAGGTGCGGTATTTTCCCAGCGCCAACCCTTTCGCCGACAGCCCAACCACGATCAGTCAGACTAGAAGCTTGATTAATGCGGGCGTGCGCACGGACCTTTCCTACGTCGAGGGAAAGCACAACGCGAAATTTGGGGCCCAGTTTTCGCACACTTTCCTGCGGGAAGCTTTTCAATTCGGAATCACTGACCCGAACTTCAACAATCCCGCCAGTCCCGATTTCATTCCCGGTTTGTTGCCATTTGATCTTACACGCGCTGGGACCTTGTTTAGGTTTGCCGGTCGTACGGTTATCAGGCAATTTGCACTCTACGCGCAGGATGCGATGACGCTCGGCGGCCTGACCATGAATCTCGGCGTGCGGTACGACAACTATCGCGGGATCAGCCGGGGCCGATCCTTACAGCCACGACTGGGCGCCTCATATCTCCTGAAAACTACGGGCACTGTGTTGCGTGGATCGTACACACGCAGCTTCGAAACCCCCTACAACGAGAACCTGGTGTTATCGAGCGCAACGGGCGCCGGAGGTCTGGGAAACGGAAGCTTTGGTAATGCCACGACCAGCGCGCTACAACCCGGTACGCGCAATCAGTTCAACGCCGGATTCCAGCAGAGCTTCGGCAAGCTGCTAATCGTCGATTTTGATTACTTCATTAAGAAGACCCGCAACGCTTATGATTTTGCTGCGCTGTTTGATACTCCGATTACGTTTCCAATCTCCTGGCACCAGTCAAAAATTGATGGTCTGTCCCTGCGGGCGAACCTAACCCACTACAAAGGCTTCTCAGCGTCCGTCGTGGCCGGCCACACACGCGCCCGCTTCTTCCCGCCCGAGAGCGGTGGATTGTTCTTCAATTCCGACCTGCCGACCGGTGTGTTTCGTATCGATCATGACCAGAAGTTTCAACAAACAACCCAACTGCAATACGAATTCAGCCACTGGAAGCGGCTGCAACCCTATGTGTCGTTCACCTGGCGGTACGACAGTGGCGTGGTAGCTGGTTCCGTTCCCGACTTTGCCTCGGCATTGTCGCTGACGGCTGATCAGCAGGCCCAGATTGGCCTCTACTGCGGCGGTAGCTTTGCGACTCCGACAAGCGCTATCACGAACTGCTCGGCGACGCCTCGTGGCGCTCTGCGACTGATCATTCCACGGGACGGAACCCAAAACGCTGACAGTAACCCTCCGCGTATCGCACCGCGCCACCTCTTCGACATGAGCGTCGGTACGGACAACCTTTTCGGCGCCGGCAAGCGAAAGATGACGCTGCGCCTTACTGCTCTCAATCTCACCAACAAGGTGGCTTTGTATAATTTTCTCTCAACTTTCAGCGGCACACATTTTGTGGCCCCACGCACCTTTCAGATCCAGCTGGGCCTAACCTTCTAACCCAGCCTGGGCACGGCGTCTTGCCCGCCGGCCCGGCGCCCACCCCAGGCCGCCCAGCCTGGGAACTTCCTTTTGCGAGATTACGCCAAAAGGCACAGCGTTTTTGGCGACCCGGCCCGAGACCTCTGGTCGAATCTCCCTCCCATGCGTAGAATGATCTCTCACAACCAAACGGCCCCGCGATTTCGTGAAGATGGACAGATTACACGACACAGATGTCCCGCCAACGAAGGATGAAGCGCTTGATCCTGTCTGCCATATGCTGGTCAAGCCTTCCAAAGCTGCTTCGCTGACGCACGCAGGCCTGACTTATTACTTTTGCAGTCCGCACTGTCTCGCAAAATTTAGCCAGGATCCCGGCAGTTTCATTGAGCCCGCTAAGCACGAGCCAGCTAAACCCGATACGCAGGTCCCGGCCCCCAGCAGCGGTGTTTACACCTGTCCGATGCATCCCGAAATCGTCCGCGAAGGTCCAGGTACATGTCCAATCTGCGGCATGGCGCTCGAGCCCCGCATGATTTCCCTGACTGAGGAAGAAAATCCGGAACTCCTCGACATGACGCGGCGGTTCTGGATCAGTCTCTTCCTGTCGTTGCCTGTCTTCCTAATCAGCATGAGCGATTTGCTTCCCGGACATCCGCTGGAGGGAATAATTTCAATGCCGGCCCAGGGCTGGATTCAACTGGTGCTGGCCACACCAGTGGTCTTGTGGGGAGGCTGGCCTTTCTTTGTGCGCGCCTGGCAGTCGCTCGTCAATTACAGCCCAAATATGTTTACCCTGATCGGCCTGGGAGTGTCAGTGGCTTATCTCTACAGCCTGATCGCTAAATTCTTTCCCGACCTGTTTCCTGCCTCGTTCCGCCAAATGGGGGTGGTGCCACTCTATTTTGAAGCAGCGGCGGTGATCACCACGCTTGTCTTGTTGGGCCAGGTCATGGAACTGCGGGCGCGCAGCCGAACCGGCGCGGCCATCAAGGCCTTGCTCGATCTGACTCCGAAAACTGCGCGTCGCCTCAGGAGTGACGGCACGGATGAAGACATTGCCCTGGAGCTGGTCAGCGTGGGCGATCGCCTCCGGGTACGGCCGGGGGAAAAAATACCCGTGGACGGTGTGGTGATCGAAGGAGCAGGCGCGATTGACGAATCGATGGTGACTGGAGAATCAATTCCCATCGAGAAGGGCCCTGGGGATCAGGTCATTGGCTCCACCGTGAATGGCACGGGCGCATTCGTCATGCGAGCCGAACGTGTCGGCGCCGATACGCTGCTCGCGCGCATTGTACACATGGTGGCGGAAGCGCAACGCAGCCGGGCGCCGATTCAAAAGCTCGCCGACCTGGTCGCAGCCTACTTCGTACCCCTCGTCGTCGCGGCAGCGGTGTTGACCTTTATTTTGTGGGCCACATTCGGACCGGAGCCGCGCCTGACTCATGCCCTGATTAACGCCGTAGCTGTCCTAATCATTGCCTGTCCCTGCGCTCTCGGCCTGGCCACGCCGATGTCCATCATGGTAGCGATGGGCAAAGGCGCCGGCGCCGGCATACTTTTCAGAAACGCGGAAGCCATCGAGGTCATGCACAAAGTCGACACACTGGTCGTCGATAAGACTGGAACATTAACTGAAGGCAAACCGACACTCACCACCGTCATCACCGCCAACGGCTGGGACGAGAAGAATTTGTTAGCCCTCGCGGCGAGTCTGGAAAGGGCCAGCGAGCATCCGCTGGCGGCAGCAATCGTGGCCGGCGCCGAACAACGCGGGGTGGGGTTAAGCGATGCCGAGGGTTTCGCTTCTGCGACCGGCAGAGGGGTGACCGGCAAAGTAAACGGCCGCGCGGTGGCACTCGGAAATCAGCATTTACTGAAAGACCTGCAGATAGCGCTGGGGAGCCTGGAAGAGAAAGCCGAAGCGCTGCGTTCCGAAGGTCAGACCGTCATGTTCACCGCCGTTGACGGTCAGGCAGCCGGATTGATTGCGGTAGCCGATCCTATTAAGCCATCGACCGCTGCGGCCATCCAACAACTGCAAAGTGAGGGCCTGAAGATGGTAATGATGACAGGAGACAACCACCGTACAGCCGAAACAGTGGCGCGGAGACTCGGGCTCGACGACGTGGTCGCCGAGGTCCTGCCTGAGCAAAAAGTAGAAATGGTTAAGCGTTTACAAGCGGAAGGGCGGATAGTGGCCATGGCCGGCGATGGAATCAACGATGCCCCAGCGTTGGCCGCGGCAGATGTGGGCATCGCGATGGGTACCGGCACCGATGTGGCCATTCAGAGTGCGGGAATATCTCTGGTGAAGGGCGACTTAAACGGGATCGTTCGAGCGCGCCGCCTGAGTCGCGCCACCATGCGCAACATCAAGCAGAATCTCTTCTGGGCGTTTGCCTACAACACCGTCGGCGTTCCCATCGCAGCCGGAATCCTCTTTCCGTTCTTTGGTCTCCTGCTGAGTCCGATGATTGCCGCGGCTGCGATGAGCTTCAGTTCAGTCTCCGTGATCGGTAACGCCCTGCGATTGCGCCGGATACAACTCTGAGTAGCCTTTAGTCCGGCCAGATTGCGTTGAGCAACGCCGCCAGCCGGTACCCGCCCCAGGCAACACGTTTGCGCGCGACCGTAAGCGCCTGGCGCCGGTAGGCCAGCGAAGGGCGTGCGCCATCCGTGATACCGTCGTACGCGACTTCCCTGGCCAAAGCAAAACTCTCGTCGGCCCAACTGCTGAAGTTGAACGGCTCAGTGAGATTCAGGGCGGGATCACTGGCAGGATTCCCTCTCCTCGCGCGCGCGGCCGCAGCGGGGATTGTTCTCAGCGCTGGCGGTCTGAAATGAGCGCCTGTGGGCGGAAAGCTGCCGATGCCGCCATCCCAATAACTATGTAGATTGGTATCTTTCAGTTTGCCGTTGGCCCCGGGAACCTTGATCGCTACCAGATTGCCGCCCCGATCTCCGTCAGGGTGGGCAGCATCAACTCTGGCAGCGCAGTGCAAAGGTTGATGTATGTCACCAACAAAATGAATGATGAAACGTAAAGCCTGGGCCTGAGCGTGCTTGTCCCTACTGGTTTTCAGGATGTTCACATTGTCCTCAAGCGCCTTCACTATGTTTTCCGGCTCAGGTACGCCCGCTGGCAAAGCCGTGCCATCAGTGGCGAAGGCATTGTCGATGAAGTGAAAGGGTTTGAAGGAGTCAAACTCCGGGAATTCTCTCAAGTCGTCCGGCCAGTGGGCGGCGTTAACAAAGTCTTTGCTCTTGGCCGTGACGGCAGCTGGCTTTATCGCCAAGGCGAGCAATTCGTTTGCCTTAGCCTTTGCTTTGGGGTTGAGGCGCCGGAAAGCGATTTGCGCCACCATCATGTGTCCGCCTGCTCCCCAGCCCAGCGACAGTGAGGGGGTGCCGAGTATTAAGCAGACGAGGCTGAGTGCCATTCCACTTTTAACAATGGGTCTTCGTTCGCTCTTCATGTTGTTCTCCCTGGTGTGAAGGTGTATCCCGCTTCAGGCGAATTTTCCTGATGTCAGGGAATTAGTGGGTTATGAGACGCGGAGGACTTTATGTGTTCTTGCGAAAGCTGTCAACCGATTTAACGTACCAGTTTCAGGCGACTGCATGTCGGGCCAGTCTAGGAGACGGTTGAACGATTCAGAAGACGGATCTTTTCAATTAAGTAGTGCGAGAAATGGTCTGTGTATTTGGCTTGTAAAGCTACGTCTTGCCAGTCCTTCCCAGTCACGATTCTTCGGCAAGCCAAGGCCCCGCACCGGCATTCAATTTCGTAATCGTCATCGTCGGTAGTCGCCCAATCATGTGTCAACTCTTCGCCTGCGTCGATATCTCGCAAGGCCACAAACACAATCTGACCCTGCACGCCGATGTTCGGCTCGCACGAGTGGTTACTGAAAATCATACAACCCTCACGTTCATGTTCGTTGCGGGGGCCGATGAATAGATCAGGGGCGATTTGGAGTTCCGCGGCGCGAAACCAGGCAGGCATGGAGTTGAGAGTTTGGCGATCCAGGATGTAGCCTCCTTTGATGCAGACTATTTGACCTTCGGGTATCGGCTCGCGCGCGAACAGGCCCTGGCCGTGAATGGCGCTTTCTTTCACCAGTGCCCTGGGAGATATGTAGGAGAGTCTTATTTCCTCTGCCATTTGACTATAGTCGTCTGACGAAATTGAGAACTCTGTCGCCGCCAACTAGCGACACAACTGCCAGGTCTTTAAGAAACTGACCGGATGAACAAGCATTATGATCTCGAGCAGCAGACTGTCCCTGATCCAGACGAGCAGAATGAGTTCAATGCCAAGAAACACGAGTACCGAGCGACGCCAGCCGAGACGCCGCGCAATCATAAAACCAGCAAGGCAACATAAGATGTCGCCCATGGAATTGACGATCGTGTCCCCCTGATAGCCGAGTGCCGCTGTTTCCGTCCGGTAACGGTTGATGACAAAGTCAGAGTTTTCGAACACTTCCCACAGCGAACCGAGCGCAAGCGCGAACCAAAACTGACGCGAGACTTTTTGCCGTGACAGCAGAAGCATCGCCAACCAGGCGTATAGGAAGCCGTGCAGAACATGAGTGAAACTATAGGGATCCAGGAATTGCTGGGAGTTATTGGCACTGCAAACCTCACCCGCCCAGATGGAAAATCTACCGCAGGCACAGATCCACAATCTACCTTCCGCCCGCAGTATTACCACACTGCAAAGCAAAACGGCCCCGCCAGCCAGGGACATCCACGGACTCCTTCTCTCCACCTCAGACGGATTCAGAATGGCGCCCCCATCTACGGTCAGGTTCTTCTAATCGGTGAGCACTCGCCCTGGCACGAGGCAGTTGTTTACAACTCTCAGCCGCAAAGAGCCCCTTTTCCTAATCCCGGCGCCACATATTGACAACTACTCTAGACGCCGGGCGGCAATTTCTCGCAATATCTGGTCCCTCGTCTTTTTCCGTACGTTGTATCCTCGCTCGCCAAATGGCGCAAGCCTCTCCAGCCATAAAATCTCGAGCGCCTCCAGCTCCCGACGATAGTCTCGAGGGTGAGTTTGACCTGGAGTCAGCTCATCTACTATCTCGAACGCAAAGCTGTCGCTGCCCAACGTGTTCCAATCAGCCTGGAGTTCCCTGTTCGCATGCAGGCCACTCTGCAATTGGAACTTATGCCGGTTAATCACTCCGTCGAGACTGAGGCTGGCGCCAAGAAACACTTTATCGTTGAGGTTGTTTCGTATTAGAAACACGCCCATGGGACGAGCGCTCTGCTGGTATTTGCGCTTCAGGTTTTTCTTGTCAGACTGCATAGTCGTTCAATCGTTGTCCCGTTCCAAAAGAAAATTAATTCCGAAGAAGCCGGCCTTCATTAGCTCCGAGTTAGATCCAGGAAAGGGAGCCAAGAAAGAGATTGACACCAACGTCGCCCCAGGAATATTGTACGTGAGTCCTTCACCAGAAAATTACATTGTCAACATCGCTCACAACAAAATTTCCTCGAGAATTCTCGGAACTCCTGACTCCGCGAGGGTTAAGAATACTCCACGGCCTGGCGCCGGAAGCATGCGCGCGGTTCGACAGTAGCGAGTCCTACTTCGCGACCTTCCCAAAACTGATCCGGCGCTCCAAAGCTTCCGCATGCATGCAGCTTCTCGACCAGCATCTCTATGATCACCTGCGCGTTGAGCAAAGGCGGATCGCGCCGGACTCAATTTCCGGCATGAAAGAGAATTACAGCGACACGCTTACCAAGACGATGCATGTAAAAACCGGATGCCTGCTGACGAAAACGTCGAAGGTATATCGGGCCGCTGAGAGGATTGGCTTAATCGAGATGATGCGCTCAGAAAGCTTTGCACGATTTGCGGAAGTAGTTACCGGCCTGAGGCTGGAACGAAATCCGAGCATGCAGGTCTCGTGCTACCAGCCGGGCGACTATGCCGGACCGCACAACGATCATCATCCAGAGTTTCCAGCGATCCGAGATGGTTACATCGATTTTCACGTGATGTTTGCCAACGGCGCCGTGGCCCATCACTACCTGGTTTACGCTGAGGAGGGTCACTTTTCAAAAATCGTGGACATTAACATCCATGGTGCAATTTCAATTTACAAGCTTCCGTTCTGGCACTTCACCACGCCGCTAAAGGCAAAACCCGGACGCGAGGCCGAGGCGCGCCGCTGGTTGCTACTGGGGTCATTTGTAATAGCCCGCTGAGGCGCTCAGAGTACCACCTACAGGCGGGCTCTTAGTTGGTCCAAAACCCGCCTGAGCCCCTGACCTCATCTTCTCCTACTTCCTGGGCAGGTTGGCAATCTCTTCGAAGTATTTTGCAAACGCCACCATTCCGCCTGAGGCCTGTTGCCAATCAAAGTTCTCGTTAGGTGCGTGGTAACCATGTTCAGGCAGCGACAGTCCCAGGAAGAACACCGGACATTTCAAAACCTTTTCAATACTTGTCATGGCGCCGATTGTTCCGCCGTCGCGCACAAACACCGGATCGCGCTTGAAAGCAAACTTCACGGCGCGCTTCAGCGCTTCGGGCAGCGGGCCCTCGACCGAAGTCAGAAAGGCCGGTGCCATAGACTCAAATGAAATTCGAACGTCGCGATTCAGCTCCTTGATCCGCTTTTCAATCAAGCGGGCGATCTTCTTTGGATCCTGGCGTGCCACCAGCCGGCAGGAGGCCTTCACTTCGGCGCGCGGGGGAACTATTGACTTCAATCCTGGCCCCTGGTAGCCCCCGGATACTCCATGAATCTCAAGCGTTGGCTGGCCCCAGATTCGTTTCATCACCTCGAGCGAGTCTTCTGAGCGCATCAGTTTGAGTTTGTGCGCCTTCTTAAAGGATTTCACGGTGAAACCCGAGTTGGCCCAGTCACTCAACTCCTTCTTTGTCGGTGGCACTACATCATCATAAAAGCCCGGGATTTTGACTTTGCCGGAGGTTGGATCGTAAAGGTCGCAAACGATCTTCATCAGTTCGCCAATCGGATTGCGGGCGGCCCCGCCGACTTCACCTGAGTGTGTGTCGGTAGTGCCAGTCTCCAGGGTTAGCAGGAAGCCAAGTAAACCGCGCAGGCCCGCCGAATTTGCCGGACGCTGCCGCGACACCCAGACAGTGTCTGAAACAACAACAGAGTCGGTGGCCAGGGCCCTCCCGGCACTGGTGATGATTCTTTCAAAGTTAGGCGACCCGATCTCCTCCTCGAACTCCCAGAGGAACTGTATGTTCACCGCCAAACCCGCCTCGACCGCCGCCCTGGCTCCATAAAGCGCGGCCAGTGCGGGCCCTTTGTCATCAGTTGTCCCGCGTCCAAAATAGCTGTCACCACGCGTGGTCATGACGAAAGGCTCTGTATCCCACGGCTCGGTCTCTTTTGAAGCTGGCTGCACGTCCATGTGGTTATAGACCGTCACGGTAGGCAAATTCTTACCGGCCGCAAATGTCGCATGGACAACTGGATTCCCCTGACGTACTCGATACACGTCAGCCTTGGCGCCAAACCGCCTGAAGGTCTCGACCACCATGTCAACGCCCTTGTCGATGTCCTGAGCATGTCCCGGATCAACCGAGACGGTAGGAGTCTCTACATATTGTTTCAGCAGTTCTTCGTATTCGGCTCGGTGGTTCTTGGCAAACGAGACCAGGCTGTCGCGGCTCAATTCTCTTGGCATTCACCAGTCCTCCAGAAATTTGACTAAGGTTTAACCTCGGGCCGGACATGGTAACACGAGGGCGGCCGGCAGGAGGGCGAATCTGCTGCCTGAGGACTTCCGGAGAAAAGTGCAGCTCGCTTCTTTTCTGCTGGACTTGCCAAGGCAACCTTTTAAATCTCTGGCTGGGGGTTACTTAACCGAGCAACTAAAGACCCTAATTTCCGCTTCAAAGTCGCTGCCCATCAGGGAAACATGCAGATGTCAGTCAGCGTAAGTTCAATCGGGCCGCGGCTTCGTGTTATTCTGGCTTCCCGGCTTTGGCGCGCGGGACTGCATCAATCAACCAGGGCCATCTAGGAGGTTGCGTGAGACATAGATCAGCATTAACGGGGATTGTTGTCGTATTAATTGCCCTTTGCTTTCCTCTAATAATATTTTCGCAGCAAAACAGAGCCACGACCGGCGCTGCCATCCGCGATAGATCGACCCCGGTTGGAGTTTCCAGTGGCAAAGCGGTTACCCCAGCCGATATTAAGCTCGATCTCAGCGACGCCCTCGCAATCATCCAGGATAACTATGTGGACGGGAACAAGCTTGACTACAACTCGATTTTCAAGTCCTCCATCAGCGGAATGTTGCGCGTCCTTGATCCGCATTCAAACTACATGGATCCGGTTGAATTTGCGTCATTCAAGACCGAGCAGCGCTCGGAATACTTCGGCATTGGCGCGACCATCGGCGATTTCAGTGAAGGCGGCGAGGTGAACACCTATATCCGTGCGACCTTCCGGGGAGCGCCGGCTTCCCTGGCGGGATTGCGTTTTGGCGACAAGATTGTTGAAGTCGACGGCCAGTCAATGAAGAATAAGACCTACCCTGAAGTCCGCAAGTTTCTGATCGGACCCAAGGGAACCAAGGTAAGAGTAACCGTGCAGCACCTCGCGACCGGCAAGATTGAAACAGTCCAGATTATTCGCGACGCCGTGCCCCAGCCTTCAGTTTCCGATGCCTACATCGTCCGTCCGGGTGTGGGTTACATTGCGATGACCGGCGGGTTCAATACCACCACCGCAGAGGAATTCGATAACGCGCTTTCTGATCTGCACCGGAAAGGGATGAACACCCTGATTCTGGATTTGCGCGGAAACCACGGCGGGCTGCTCATTCAAGCCGTGCGCGTGGCCAATACTTTTCTCAGACGAGGTCAGTCGATTCTGACGCAAAAAGGACGAATCAGGGGAAGCTCGGATTCCTTCACCGCTTTCAACGAAACCCCCGACACGACTCCACTGGTGGTCCTGGTTAACGGCGGCAGCGCTTCGGCTGCGGAAATCCTGGCCGGCGCCTTACAGGATCATGATCGCGCTTTGATTGTAGGTGAAACTACTTTCGGCAAGGGTCTGGTGCAGTATCCCTATCCGCTTGCATATGATTCCGCGCTGCTGCTGACGGTAGCCAAGTACTACACTCCATCAGGACGCTTGATTCAACGCGACTATTCCAATGGCGGATTCTATGACTACTACACCAAAGGTGGCTCAACTGCCGGGGAAAAAGACGGCAAACCTGTCGGTCCTGAAAGTCACACTGACACCGGGCGACCGGTTTACGGCGGCGGCGGCATTTCGCCTGATGAAGTCGTAAAGTCGCCAGGTTTTACCGGTGCTCAAGTGCGCCTTGCGAATCCGGCTTTCGGCTTTGCCCTGGAATTAGCCAGCGGCCGCATTCCGGGATTTGCAAAGTACGTAGTCAGCGGACCGATTGATTTCCAACACGATGTTCAACCGGCGGATTTCCCGATGACAGATGCAGTGTTTAGAGCGCTGAAAGCTTACGTGGCCAGTAAACCGGAGTTCAAGATTGCGCCTGAGCAACTGGACCGCGATCGCGCCTTTGTCCTGCGCCAGGTGCGTTTTGAACTGGCGACCGCGGCCTATGGCTCGACCACAGCTTTCCAGGTCCTGAACGAAGACGATCCCCAGATTGCGCGCGCAGTTGAGGTGATGCCGCGGGCTCGGGAACTGGCCCTGGCAGCGCTGCGCGCCCAGACACGATCCGAATAGACTCCGCTCCTCGCTCAACCGAACTACAGTTGTCGATGGGTGTGCGACGGCATCGCCTGTGATCGCGTGATTGAAAAATGCCGGATTTCAGCAGTCCTTGATCAAGAGCACTATCTTGCCGAAACTCTGATTTGCCTCGAGGCGTGTGTGGGCCTCGCGAATCTCTGCCAGTGCGTAGGTTCTATCGACGACTGGTTGCACCGCGCCACTGGCCAGCAACGGCACAACCTGATCCGTGAATAGCCGAACGGCATGAGCCTTTTCTGCGCCGCTGCGCGCACGCAGTACGGTGCCCAGAATCTGCAATCGTTTCCCCATCACCTTACCGAAATCAAGAGTCGCCCGAGAGCCTGCCGTGGTCCCCACGAGCATCATTCGCCCCTGCCGAGACAGCGAGTCCAGATTGGCGTCGAAGTACGCTCCGCCAACCAAATCGATAATGACATTTACGCCCCTAGCGTTGGTCCATTTTCTAACTGCCTCGACTATCAGACCTGGATTGTCACCGAGCGCCAGCGAATCTGTAAGACCAAATGGCTTCGCGCGCTCGAGTTTCTCCGCAGTGCGTGCTGTGCCGTAAACCGTCGCACCGGCCGCGCGAGCTAACTGAATCGCTGCGGTGCCCACGCCCGATCCGGCTGCATGAACGAGCAGGCTTTCTCCGATCATGAGACGGGCCTGTGTAAACAATGCGTCGTGAGCGGTAATGAAAACCTCAGGAATGGCCGCGGCCTGGATCCAATCCAAATTCGCGGGTATTTCCGCGAGCGTGCTTTCCGGCACGACTACGAATTCAGCTTGCGCGCCGCCGCCGGTGATCCCAAACACGCGCTGGCCTGGTCGCCACTTACGTACCTCTTCGCCCACGCTTTCCACCTCGCCCGAGAACTCCAGCCCGGGAATCGCGGTTGGATATCCTGGAGGCGCAGGATAACGACCCAGACGCTGCAGGAGATCCGCGCGATTCAAGGCCGCAGCATGGACGCGTACGCGCACTCGATCGGCGGTTGGTAACCCAGGTATTTCGACTTCGCGAATTTCCAGTGCCTCAACTCCACCGGGTGAAACAATGACTGCTGCTCTCATGGGGGAAATGGTAAATGAAAAATGCGGAATGGAAAAATCTTACTTAGCCACGGCGCTTTCCCATTGGTCATTTTGCCTTTACCATTTACCATCCCGGCGTGAGTTCATCACCGCAAACGCTGATCATCATCAACAATATCGCTGCCCGAGCACGCCAGGCCTGGCCGCTCATGCGCGCGCGCCTGGATGAAAGCGGCATCGCGTACGACGTTTATGAGACGGAAAAGGCCGGTGACGCAACCACGCGTGCGCGCGCTGCGCTTGAACATGGCTGCCGGCTGATTGCCATTGTTGGAGGAGATGGAACTCTCAGCGAAGCTGCGGCGGGTTATTTCTTTCAGGATAAGAAAGACTCAGATGCTCTGCCCGTGCCGATCAATCCGCAAGCCGCGCTGGCTGTTCTGCCAGCCGGCACCGGCGATGATTTTGCGCGCAACCTGGTGGGCCGGCGAGCGTTGCTTGGGCATTGGGTCGGGGCCCTTATTTCACATCTTGAGGGCTCGCGCGAGGCCACGACGCGGCTGGTCGATGTGATTCGCGTACGCACTGAAGATTACTGCCGTGAGACCATTTGTATTAATGCGTCCACCTTGGGTCTGGGCGGAGAAACCGCGGCCCGGGTGGCGGCCCAGGGAAAATCTATGCGCAAATTTTCGGGCGAAGCTCGGTTTGTCGCGGCAGCGCTAGGCGCGTTGGCAGCCTGGCGTGAACGGCCGGTCACGGTCCGGGTGGATGACGAGACGACAATTGAAGGTCCCATGAACCTGGTGGCGGTTGCTAACGCGCGCTATGCGGGTGGAGGCATGATGCTTTCGCCGGACGCGGAAATTGATGACGGCCGGCTTGATGTGGTAACGGCCCGTGGACTGGCCAGAGCCGAGATTCTGCGAGAGCTTTTGCGCATACGTAAGGGCGGACACGTGGCCAATAAGAAGGTGAAGATCTTTCAGGGACAACGGGTGAATATTCAAACGTCCGGGAAAGAGAACGCCCTGCTGATTGAAGTCGACGGGAATGTCAGCGGCCGCACCCCGGCTGACTATGCCATCATGCCACTGTCTTTGCGAATTGTTGTGTAGCTTAAACTCAGCAATCAGGAGTTGAAGAAATGTCGAGGCAACTAAGCGGCGCTGGCGCTCATTTGCCGCAACTTGAAATCATCTGCTACTCGTTTGAGCAAGCGCTGATATTCCGGATTATCTCTGACAGAGGTCCAATTGGGATCGGAGGCAAACCAGAGATAGTTCTCATTGCCCAGTTTGATGGCGGTCTCGAGCCAATTAATAGCTTCACACTCTTCTCCCAATAGAGCGTAGGTCGAGCCCAGCCAGTAGGCGATGTCGTGGTCAGCCGCTGCTACTGCCTTAACTTTTTCGTTCAATTGCTCCAGGGCGGCTTCTCGTTTGCCCTGGGCCGCCAGGCAGGTGGCCAGGATTGGCCGGATGCCATCCATTCTCGGGTGGTCCTCGAGCACTCCCTCCAGCAAGCGTCTGGCCGCCTCGACTTCACCCCGATAGAAGAGCGTACGGGCGCGGAAGGTCTTGATGAGAGGATGGTCGGGCTCCATCGCGGCGCCCTGATCGAGTTCCGCCAGCGCTTCCTCCCAACGCTGCTGGTACATGAAAATGCGCGCCCGATTGTAGCTGACCACCACCCGCTCAGCCGGGTTCAGACGCACCATACGATCAAAGCTGCGCAGGGCGCGCTCATATTCACCATCCAGCCGGGCCAGCACTCCCCGCACAAAGTGCACGCCGACGTCGTTGGGGTATTCCTGGCGCAGTCGCTCAACCTCGGCACGCGCTTCGGCCTTTAGATTTCGTGAAAGATAGATGAAGACCATGTGCATGCGCGCTTCCAGCAGTCGGGGCTCGAGTGCCAGCGCTTGATTAAAGGCAGCCTCAGCTTTCTCATGATCGCCAGCTTCTCCCAACCCCTTGAGCACCCGGTTTACGTAGCAGCCGCCCAATGCCGAATAGGCAAGCGCGAACCGGTCATCGAGTTTTATGGCTCGCTCAAAATGGCTAATGGCCTCGTCAACCTGTTCCCGGGCAACTGTGTGATAGATAAACCGGCCCATGCAATCGCGGCCGCGGAGATATTCCTCGGCAGCGGCGGGGTTGGCCGAAAGGCCTTTGGCGAGTTCATCTTTCTCGTCAGGACTGAGCTCAAGGCGTAAGCCATCGACGATGTGCTGCACTATCGCATCCTGCACGGCGATGATGTCGTCTGCATCGGCATCGATGCGATCACTCCAGAGAATCTCGCTGGTCCGCACTTCAAGCAACTGCGCAGTTACGCGAATGTGCTGCCCCGAGCGGATGAATGAGGCTGTCAGAATTGCCCCCACGCTCAGTTGCCGTCCGACTTCCAGGGGATCTACCTGCTGGGCCTGGTACTTAACAATCGCAGAAGAGGGTCGCACGACCAGCGAACGAACGTGGGCAAGTTCAGTGATCACTGCGTCGGCCAAAGAGAACTCATAAAAACTCATTTCCGGATCGTTGCTGAGGTTCTTGAAGGGCAGGATGGCAACGCTGGAGCGCGCCTTATCACCTATGCTGGTCGAGGGTGTCTCATGTGCTTCCGCAGGTTGTGGTCGAGTTGCGGAAGTGGCAGAGCCCGCCGACTCACTGCCGGTAATTGATTTGAACCAGCGCAGCGCCCGGGCCATGGGTCCCTGTGAATTGAGATGGCGTGGCGCCACCAGGGAGGCGGTCTCGTCGAACTGCGAGATTGTGGCAGAGCGAATTTCGCTCAGCACGCTCTTTAGTTCGTCACGCAACTCCACGACTTTTTGATAGCGATTACGCGGGTCCTTGGCCAGAGCGCGATCCAGAATCTGCTGTAAACGCGGCGGCGTTGGCCCAGGACGCGCCTCAGCCAACGGCACCGGATTATCATGAAGCACCGCATGGCGCACATCGACTGCCGTCCGGCCGCGAAAAGGCCAAAGCCCGGTCAGCATTTCATAGAGCAGCACCCCCGTAGAAAAAATGTCCGCACGTGAATCGACGCGGTCGCCACGCGCCTGTTCCGGCGCCGCATAGGTCGCAGTGCCGTAGGGGACGCCCAGTTCCGTCAACTCAGTGTGATGAATGCCCGAAGTACGTGCTGCGTCATCGTCCAGCAGTTTAGCGAGGCCAAAATCCAGGACCTTGACCTGCCCGCTGCTGCTGACCATTACATTGCCGGCCTTGATGTCGCGATGAATGATGCCACGCTCGTGGGCTGCAACCAGTGCTTCAGTCACCTGGATCGCTATCGAGAGTGCGCTCTCCAGCTCCAGCGGCCGCCCGGCAACCAGCTCGCGCACGTTGCGGCCCTCGAGATACTGCATGGCGATGAAGTTGATGCCATTGATCTCGTTCAGATCAAAGATGGTGCAGATGTTGGGATGGTCCAGGGCAGAAGCGAGCTTGGCCTCGCGCTCAAATCGTTTGAGGTTTGCTTCTCTGGCTGTCAACTCGGCCGGCAGGACTTTGATGACGACGGTGCGGCCCAGCTTGTTATCGACCGCCTTGTAGACAGTTCCCTGCCCGCCCGCACCGAGCTTGTCGAGGATCCTATAATTTCCCAGCGTACTTCCGATCATCGCAGCGTTTTGACGGCTCTATTTAACTCTCATTAGAGTCGGATCGCAACGCAGGCGCAGGGATTTGGATTGTCAGCTGAGGCGGATGCAGTCGGGCCCTGGCTCTTCAGGACCAGGCGTCCAAGGCGTTCTCATGCTGATGGTGACAGGTGGGAATGTTGTAGTTTCAAACTGCGACGAGCTGACCACCTTTTCTGCGAACATGAAGCGGCGCACACAGCGAGTTTCAGTGGAGCTTGAAGGTGAAAAGTCCCCGGGCTGCACCGGGGACATTCCATACAGGCGAGCGGTGTGAGTGTCCTTTACTATAAAGTACTATCCAGCCAGTACTATCCAGCCAGCCGCATCTGCCAGAGCATGAAGGCGTAATCAAAAGCTGTTTCCTTCAACGCGTCATACCTGCCTGATGATCCGCCATGCCCGGCTCCGAAGTTGACCTTCAGCAGCAAAGGGTTTTTGTCGGTCTTCATCGCCCGCAGCTTGGCCACAAACTTCGCGCCTTCCCAGTACGGCACCTGGCTGTCGTTGTACGAAACCTTTACCAGCATCGTTGGGTAATCCACCTTCCTGATGTTGTCGTAGGGTGAATATGTCTTCATGTAATCGTAAGCGGGCTTTTCGGCGGGGTTCCCCCACTCGATAAATTCGCTGGTAGTTAATGGCAGTGAAGCATCGAGCATGGTGTTGATAACATCGACAAAGGGCACCTGGGCGATGACTGCCTTGAAGAGGTCGGGCCGCATGTTTGACACGGCGCCCACCAGCAGGCCGCCAGCGCTGCCGCCCTGGATGACGAGCCGATCTTTCGCTGTGTATTTCTCTTTAACCAGGTGTTCGGCACAGGCGATGAAGTCGGTAAAGGTCGTGATCTTCTTCATCATGCGACCCTGATCGCGCCATTCTTCGCCTAACTCCCCGCCGCCGCGAATGTGCGCGATGACATAGATCACACCACGATCGAGCAGAGCCAGACGGCTGGAGCTGAAGCCTGGTGGTATCGAGTAGCCATATGAGCCGTAACCGTAAAGCAGCAGCGGCGCCGAGCCGTCCAGCTTGACCCCGCGCCGGTAAACCATCGACATGGGAACTTTCGTGCCGTCACTGGCCGTCGCAAAGACGCGTTCCGCTTTGTAGTTTGCTTTGTCGAAGCCACCGGGAATTTCGTCCTGCTTCTGCAAAACAGCCTGGCGCGTAGTCATGTCGTAATCGAACACGGACGAAGGCGTCACCATTGATTGGTAGTTATAGCGCAAGGTGGTGGTGTTGAACTCGCGATTGTTGCTGATACTGACCGAATAGACTGGCTCGGGAAACTCGATACGGTGGCGCTTTGCGGTCTTGAAATCAACGACCTCAATCTGTTCCAGCCCGTTCTCCCATTCACTTAGAACGGCATGGTTGGCAAACAGGCTGACGTCTTCAATCTTTACCGCACGCCGGTGGGCGATGAATTCCTTCCAGTTTTTCTCAGCCGGATCCGCTACCGGCGCGGTTACGATGCGAAAATTTTTGGCGCCTTTGTTGGTGCGGATGTAGAAGAGATCGCCGCGATGATCGACGTCGTATTCATGCTCAGGCTGGCGCACTGCGATGACCTGCAACGGTGCACTGGGATTGTTTGCCGGCAACCAGCGAACTTCCGAAGATGTCTTACTGGCAGCCTGTAACAGAATCACCGCCTTATCGCGCGTGCGGCCAGTGGCCATGTCGAATAGTTCGTCCTTTTCCTCGTAGATTAGATCGCTGTGGTCCGCGCCCAGTTCGTGCCGGAAGAATTTGTCGCTGCGTTTGGTAACCGCATCTTCCGTTACATAGAAAATCGTCTTGTTGTCCGTAGCCCAGGCGAGGTTATCCACGCGTTCGATTTTTTCCGGGTAGAGCTCGCCGGTTTTCAGATTCTTGATCTGCAGGGTGTACTGGCGATAGCCGGTGTTATCGGTCGTATAGGCGAGCAGGTTCCCGTCGTCACTGGGTGCCAGCGCGCCGACACTCATGAATTTTTGCCCTTTAGCCAGCTCATTTTGATCCAGAATTACTTCTTCTGCTCCGGCGAGGTTTCCCTTCTTGCGACAATAAATTGGGTATTGCTTTCCTTCTTCCGTGCGCGAGTAATAAAAGTATCCATCCTGACGATAGGGTACATTCACATCGGTTTGCTTGATGTGACTGAGCATCTCTTTGTAAAGCGTTTCCTGCAGTTGAGCGGTTGGCTTCATTAATTCTTCTGCATAACCGTCTTCCGCCTTGAGATACTCGAGCACTTGGGGATTTGTTTTTTCCCGCAGCCAGAAGTAGTCGTCGACGAGTGTCTCGCCATGAATTTTCGTTGTTTTTGGTTTCTTTTCGGCCATAGGTGGTTGTGGTGTTGTAGCTACGCCTGCGGCGCGGACATGGGTGGCGCCATCAATAAAGAGAATTGTCAGCGAAATTAATAAAGCGATTGCCAGAAATTTAGGATGAATCTTCATTTGCTTCCTTGACCCAGACTTGCTTAGAGGTCTCCGCGCGCGCAGTTCCGGGAGCCAATCCGTTTCGCGCTAGCTTCTATTCCGGGGAGTTCTTTTTAGCGGCACACGGCCGCTTCAGTCGTGTACCGTTCAACCGCGCAGGGGATCGCCCCAGCCTGATTGCAGATACTTGCCATCTTGTACAATGCAGGGGACGGTTGGATCGCCATGCGAATAGGCAAACATCTCAGCCCGCCGGCCGCGATCATTCTGTGCGTCGTAGTCCGTAAAGGCCACACCCGCAGCTTCGTAATAGTCACGAGCTTGCTGGCAATAAGGGCAGCCCGGCTTGCTATAGATCACCAAACCCATTTGTCACCTCCGCGAAGCTGATAGTTTAGCAATGTCGTCGCCAGGATGCGAAGCCCGCCGCAGGCTGATAACTTACTTGATCTTGAATGCCCGAAAATCTCTTTGCACCCCCGCCTTAGACGGTTATAGCTTTATCAGATCGGCCATCTGAAGATATACTCAGGCGCATGTCGGAGCAGACTTATCAAACATCGACTGCCGTGGCGCTGGAAAGCGACCTGCTCGATCCTTATGAGCGGCTGGTGCCAATCGAGATTCTCGGTCATCGCACCGAAGTCCCGGAAAAAAACCGCCTGCTTCGCTGTTTCCAATATCTTTCGCTGAAGACTATTTCCTATGGTGATTTTTGTTGGAATGGCGAGTGTACGAATTGCCAGGTCTGGTATCACCAGGCGGGGCAAAGCGAAGCAGACGATCGGCCCGGTCTCGCTTGTCGCATGGAAGTCGCGGAAGAAATGGTCATCACCAAACTAAATTCCTTCATTCAGCTTGAAGGCATAAATAAGTAGCCGGAACCGCGCGCTTCCAAGCTTGCCGGAAGGCACGTCATGACAAGGTTGGTCTGAGGCGAGAGGTCAGCACGCAGGATGCGTGCGGTCCCAGGTTGGGTCCCAGGTTGGTCCCGGGGCTTCGGTCCCCGGGGGTTAGTACCTTGGGACGCTGGGATCCACTTCGTTGGACCAGCTTATGATTCCACCTTTCAGGTTTACCAATTCCCCAGTAAAGCCTGAGCGCTTGAGCGCATCGATGGCTCTGGCGCTGCGACCACCCATCTTGCAGTGCACTATAGTCTCTTTCTCACTATCGATCTCAGACATGCGATTGATGATCTGGCCAAGCGGGATGTGAATTGTATTGGGGATTCTGGCTATTGCCACTTCGTCGGGCTCGCGTACATCGATAATCTGGATATCGTCGCCCTTGTCCATCCGTTGTTTAAGTTCGGTAGCGCTAATTTCGGCCATCTGTTGCTGTGTGGCTTCGTTCATGTCTCCCCCAGGCTGCCAGTGTAATTATTGTTGACGGGTATTCTAATCGCCGCAAGGCGCAGCGACAAGACCCCACGACACTCAGTTTTTGAGTCATACGGGCGAGCGCGTCTGTGGACCGGTTAGTTCAGCCTGCCGATTTCCGGCCGGGGCCGCTCACACAAGTGGTACTGATCGGCGGCCTGGGCTACACTTTTCCCCTACATCCTTTTCCCGAGGATCAACGCGTTATGAGATTCGAGTTCTATCATCCCGGGCTTGAAGACGTTCCCAAACTTTCAGTCGATGGGACGGTCGGCAATGCCATTCACTTTTCACATTGGGTTGGAAATGAAACCCCGGCCGAACTAAAGGCCGATACTTCGACAGAGATTGCACTTAACCTGGTTGCTGCGCCCCACCGGCAACGGCTGACCCAGGGCATCGACCTGGTCACCAATAATCACTTTGACACCGATGGCGTGCTTTCGGTTTGGACCGTGTTGACTGGCGAACACGCCCTGGATTTGAACCACGAACTGACGGCCGCAGCCGAAGCTGGTGACTTTTCTGAATTCTCCAGCGAGGCCGGAGTGCGTGCCAGTATAGTCATTCAGGGTGCAGAACAGGCCTCGCCAACTAACGAAAGCGGATCGCCTCTGGCGCGCAAACTGGCGGGTGAGGAAGTTGATGAGGCGCGAGCTTACGAACTGGTATTGCCGGAAGTTGAGCGGGTCCTGACGCACATCGATGATTATGAGCAGCTTTGGCGCGAAGCCTGGGACCGCATCGCCACCGCGCTGGACAGTTTCGCGCGTGGTACCTCGAGCGTAATCGAATTGACCGCGGCGAGGCTGTCAGTCATCTCCCTCGCGCCGGAAATTTTCAGCCCCTCCGGTTTTAGTCCAACCCGGCACGCAGCGCCCTATACAGCGATTTCAAAATACGCGCGCGGAGAGATGTTCCTGATAGCTACGCCTATCGAAAAAGGCTGGGCCTACCGCATCGATTACCCGTATTACTCCTGGGCGGAAACTATTGTGCGGCCGCAGATCAAACGACGCGACTTGACCGCAGCCTTGACCGAATTAAATGGGGCCGAAGGGAATCGAGACGGTAAATGGCAGCCGAATTCCAGCGAGCTAACCTCAGCGGCAAAATTTCTGGGCGCGGACGGCGCACTGGCTTGCTCACAACTCCCGCCTGAGAGAGTGGCTGAGATTCTGGCGGCAGAATAAGAAAAGCGGCGCCCGGTGTAATCGAAGTTTTTTTTGGGTGCCGCCAAGCGGATATGCACGACGTAATAATCATTGGCGCCGGCCCGGCCGGCTTAGCGGCCGCGTTTTGGTGTGACGGACTGGGTTTGGACACACTCGTCCTCGAGCAAGGCGAAAGCGTGGGTGGCCAGCTTCAAAAAATTTACAATCCGATCAACAACTACCTGGGTGTAGCCGCGGCAAACGGACAGGAGTTGCTCGATCGGTTTGCCGCCGGCGTAGACCAGGCCGATTTTGATCTCTGGACCAACACGGCGATTGACAGCGTCGAACTGAAAGCCAGGCGCATCAGGCTGGCGAGCGGCGAAGACCTGCAGGCAATCGGGATCATTATCGCCACAGGCGTGCGCCGGAGAAAGCTTGGGATTCCCGGCGAGGATGAATTTGTGGGACATGGCATCATGGAATCGGGCGCGCGGGACGCACAACTATTTGCCGGCAGGGATGTATGCGTAATCGGGGGTGGCGACGCGGCAGCTGAGAATGCCTTGCTGCTCGCCGAAATTTGTCCGACAGTAACACTTGTCCATCGCGGTAAGACACTGCGAGCCCGTCAGGAATTCAGGGAACGGATACAATCAAATCATTGCCTCACGGTATTTAAGGAAGCGCAAGTCCAACGCATCCTGGGAGGCGAGCAAATCGAGGCAGTGGAAATTTTGCGCGCTGGAGCCATCAAGCCTTTTCAAATGGCCGTTGGCGGCGTGCTGATTCGCGTCGGCGTCGAGCCCAACAGCGAACTTTTCCGCGGGCAATTGCAACTTGACCCGCGTGGCTACATCATTGCAAACGGCGAGCGCGAAACGAGCAGCGAAAACGTTTTCGCCATCGGCGATGTTTCCAGTCCCCTGGCGCCTACGATCAGCGGTGCCACCGGAGCGGGTGCGACTGCTGCCAAAGTTCTGGCCGGTCGACTAACTGCCCGCGGATAGAAATAGACCAGCAACGGAGCGCATTTTCGGAGTGCAGGGCAAGCTGGAACTTAAGAGGCACTATGGAAAGTCAGCCGTTTTATACCGACGCCCATCTGCTGGCCTATCCGGTCGAGTACATTGCCGGCATCGATCTTTATAACGCCGGCGAATTCCATGCCGCGCATGATGCGTGGGAAGATCGCTGGATGGGTGAGGTCGGCCGCGACGAGAAATTGTTCCTCCAGGCAATGATCCAGTCAGCCGTTGCGTTTCATCATCTACAAATCAGTCGCCCAGGGGCGGCGCGGCAGATGTATCTGCGGGCCATGGAGAAGTTTGAGCGATTGGGAAGGCCCGTGTTTATGTCGCTCGATATCAAGGGTTATCAGGCCCAGTTGGATTGCGCCCTCTCATGGTTGTTGACAGTGTCCGATCCGCGTGAGGTGACACCGCCTGAGATTGCGCCGCCAACAATCCGCTTGCTGCCGGAGATTAACGACTATGACTAAACAGCCACTCACCAGGTCTCGTCTGGCAAAGTCAAGGTTGAAACCATGGACACTTAAGGCAGGCAGGATGCCTGCGGTCCCGAGGATATGAGCAGAGTATTCAAAGCAAGTCTCGTCGCTGCCTGGGTCGGCGCAGCTTTGTTTTTCAGCGCCGTGGTAGCCCCGGCGGCATTCGCCGTGTTACGCCAATTCAATCTGGCCAGTGCCAATGAGATTGCCGGCGCTATCGTGTCGCGCGCGCTGGCGGTGATTAACCTCAGCGGCTTCGTTATCGGTATCGTCCTGCTGGCCGCCGCTCTGCTCTGGAAAAGAGAACGCCTGGGACTGGGATTCCTCTTACAGCTGTTATCGCTGGTCGTCTTAGCCAGCGCAACTGCTGCGGGCAAATGGTTGGTGGCCGCGCGGATGCACATCCTGCGCGCGGGGTTGACCACCACTATTGATCAGTTGAGCATCAGCGACCCCCGGCGCCAGGAGTTTGCGAACCTGCACCACTATTCCGTGCTGCTGCTCAGCACGGCCATGATTGCCGCCGTCCTGGCCCTCGTCCTCTTTGGAGTGCGGCGGGCAGAGCAACGCCCTTGATGGTCGTCGTAACTGATTTGTATCGCGTCAAGTAAAGGAAATATCCTCGCCAATGAAGAAATACCTGACTCTACTCTTTTCCCTGTTGCTGTTTTGCACGAGCTCGCAGGCGCGCCCACAAGATCCCCAGCCAACTCCGTCGCCCGCAGAGATTTCCGACGCCCAGAAGCGCCTGGAGTCTTTTGACATCGTGTGGAAGACCGTCAATGAACGTTTTTATGATCCCGCCTTCGGCGGCGTGGATTGGAAGAAGGTGCGCGAGCGCTATGCTCCGCTCGTGGCTGCCGCGCAAAGCGATCATGACGTCCACACTCTTTTGCAGCAAATGCTTAATGAGCTGCACCAATCGCACTTTGTGATCATTCCCAAAGAGTCGATTCCTAAACTAATCAAGAGAAAGACAGACGCCCGGGCCGGTAACCAGGAGGAGTTGGACGATGAGGAAATGCTGGAGGAACTCGCGGATGACGAGTCAACTACACCACTGGACCGTATCGGTTACAAACTGACTGAGCGACTCTCCACCGGTATCGGCATTGATTTGCGTATCCTCAAGGGAGCAGCGGTAATAACGAGGGTTACGCCGGCCTCCCCGGCGGCGCGCGCAGGCTTGCGGCCAGGCTATATTATCCAGAGTGTTGGCAGTCACTCTCTGGCTCCCCTAATCGCGCAGTTCCAGGGTAATCCTACTTTCCAAGCGGCGTTTCGTGGCGAGCTGCCCGTGATTCTGCTGGCCGGATTCATCAACGGCGAACGCCGCTCGCCCGTAAGGATTGGCTATCTGGATGGCCGCAACCGCACACGTGTGGTGCGGATCACCCGTGAAAAACTGGAGGGAGAGATGTCGCCGGCCATTGGCAACCTGCCGGCGATGTACACCGAATTTGCAACTCACAGCCTGCCGGGCGGCGTCGGTTACATTCGCTTTAATGCCTTCATGCCAAACATGATGAAGAAGGTGTGCGCGGCAATGCGTTCGTACCACGATGCTCGCGGTTTGATCCTCGATCTGCGCGGTAATCAGGGAGGACTGCTCGGCATGATTGGCGGCTTAAGCGGTCTCCTGGAATCCAGAATGGTGGCGCTGGGTTACATGAAATCCCGCGCCGGCCGCAGTACCCTCGTGGCGTTTCCTCAAAGGTCACCCTTTGAAGGGCTGTTAGTGATCCTAATCGATGGAGCGACACAATCAGCCGCGGAAATGTTTGCCAGTGGCTTGCAGGAAAGCGGACGAGCCATAGTTGTAGGCGAACAGAGCGCGGGCAATACCTTGCCCTCAACTATCACAAAATTGCCGACGGGAGCCCTGTTTCAATTCGGCTTTGCGGACTATGAAACGATCTCCGGCCAGAGACTTGAAGGTCGCGGCATCATCCCGGACGTGAGCGTGGAGTTGAGCCGTCGGTCCTTACTGTCTGGTCCTGATCCGCAGTTGGCGGCGGCACAGCGCAAAATTCGCGAGCTGGCCGGCTTTGTAACCGGGAGCCGCTCGAAAGAACTTATCGCGGACGTAACAGTGACGACCGCGGCGCCGCCAAAGCCAGCCCAAAAACAACCGGCCTTAATCGTGGCCCCCCGGCCCAGTGGCAAGCCGACCGGCAACAGTGACGCGCCTCCGCCGCCCCAGCCGCCACCAGTTAGAACAATCGTGGCCATCGGTGCTCCGCCCAGTCCCAAGCCCTCGGGCTTGCCCTCAGTCGACGAAATAATTCGTCACTATCTTGAGGCCATCGGAGGGCGCACGGCGCTGGAGCAACTCACCAGCCGCGTTTCCCGCGGCTCGGTTGAACTACAGTCAATGGGCCTAAACGGCAGCGCCGAAATCTACGAAGAAGCTCCCGCCAAATCCACTCTGATCCTGAATGTCGAAGGCCTGGGCACTATCCAACAAACCTTTGATGGAGTTTCAGCGTGGTTGCAGGATCCGCTTGACGGTTACATCAGATTCGCTCCCACCGCTGCGACCAAACTTCACGATCAGGCAGTTTTTCATCGTGAACTGCGCCTCAAAGACCTGAATCCAGGGCTGGTCGTGACTGGTAAAGAAAAAGTCGGAGAGCGCGATGCCTTTGTCCTCAGTTCCATCTCTTCGCGAGTGGAAAAATTTTACTTCGATACGCTGACTGGACTGTTGTTGCGAAGAGGTAATACTTACTATGATGATTACCGCGAAGTCGATGGCGTAAAATTGCCTTTCAAGATTACCGACGACTCGTCGCTTGGTTTTGGCGTGGTGGTTCGCTTGAACGAAATCAAGCATAATGTGCCGATTGATAAAGCAAAGTTTGCGGAGTATCCGGACTGCTTTACCAAACCTGAGGACTGGGAGAAAAAATAAGACTGGCAGCCTGCTGGTTGAGTTTGGTCGCTAAGCGCGAGTGTCCGAGCATGGCCTGCGGCCTTGGCCATCGATTGATCGGCAGACTCCCTGTTACGTCAATTGATTTTGTCCAAAATGAAAATCAGACAGAGCATTGGAGAAGGTGAGTGGAAATAATTGAGCAGATCGATGACTGGCGAGAGCGTTTCGCCGCTTGGAAGCAGAACAGAAGTATCGCCCAGCAGGATGAGATAGACGAATCGTATCCCATTATCACAAATCGCCACGCGCCATTTTTGCCGGCGCGCCGGGCGTTACCCATGCTGAACCTGGCGTTGATATCCTCAGCCGGCGCCTACCTCGACGGGTCTCAGCCATTTGACGCTAGGGCAGCTGATGGCGATCTCACCTATCGCGAGATTCCAACTGAAATAGATGGTGCAGATTTGCAATTCATCGCGCGCGGCTATGATTCAGCCGCAGTCCGCCAGGACCTCAACTCGCAGATCCCCCTAACTCGACTAATTGAATTTCAGCAAAACGGAATTATCGGCCAGCTCAACCCGGTATTCTGGAGTATCCAGGGCTTCATTCCTGATGCCGCGCGCTTCGTAGACGAACTGTTGCCCCAGCTGGTGCAGCGCCTGGCAAGGTATGAAGTTCAGGCGGCCCTCTTGATTCCAGCTTCGCGTCTCTGTCATCAATCCGTCTCCCTGGCCGCTCGCGCAATCGAAGCCGCCGGAATTCCTACTATGACGCTGGCCGTCAACAAGGAAGTTATCGAGAGTGTGCGGCCGCCGCGAGCGGCATTATACGTCGGAGAGTTTGGCACGGTTGCCGGGCGGCCAAATTTCCCCGAGCAACAACGTCGCGTGCTGGACGAAGCGTTGCGATTGATCGAACCGATGGATCAACCAGGTATCCGCAGACTCAACGTGGCCATGGAAAGCGCTGTCGAAAAATCGCGTGGGGAACGCTAGAGTCCAATACACCTGCTTATTCGTCTTGTTACGGGAATGAAATGTCTGATGCGTAAAGACGGTGCAAACTCATCGCATCGGGGTAACAATCCACAGAAGTTTGTCTGACAAAAAAACCATTCCCATTATGCGTAAGAAGCTCATCCAGCGCAGCCTGGGACTAATCGTGGTCGCCCTGGTCCTTTACCTGCTTTTCTGGCCAGTGCCAGTCGTCCCTGTCGCCTGGACTCCGCCGCGAGCGCCTGAACTTGCCGGACCCTACGAGCGGAACAGCAAACTGGCGGCCATTCAAAGACTGGAAACTGGCGGAGGTTTTGCGCCAGAAGATGTTGCGCTGGATGCCCAGGGCCGCATCTATGCCGGAATGGACAGTGGCCGCATCGTGCGACTGCGGGCCGATGGCACCAGTCCGGAAGGCTTCGCCAACACTCATGGAAGGCCGCTCGGATTAATCTTTGATCGGGCCGGCAATCTGATCGTGGCTGATGCCGACAAGGGGTTGCTCGCAATCGCTCACGAAGGTTCCATCAGCGTTCTTAGCACGCAGGTCGACGGGGTTCCCTTCCGTTGCACTAATGATCTGGACATAGCCGCCGACGGTGTCATTTACTTTACCGACGCGTCCAGCAAATTTCCGCTCACAACTTTCACCCTCGATATTATTGAGCATCGGGGCAATGGGCGCTTCCTCGCTTATGATCCTCGGACCAGGACGACCCGAGAGGTGCTGGGCAATCTTTGTTTTGCGAACGGCGTGGCGGTTAGTCCCGACCAGTCATATGTGCTGGTGGTGGAAACAGGCAAGTACCGCATCCACCGCGTTTGGCTCACCGGCCCCAAACAAGGACAAGCGGAAATCTTTGTCGATAATTTGCCGGGCTTTCCGGACGGCATTATGTCGAACGGACGGGACAAGTTTTGGCTGGCGTTGGTTACCCCGCGCGACTCGGTGCTGGATCGCTTGCTGCCCCATCCATTCTTGCGCCGCATGGTCACGCGCCTGCCAAAATTTCTCCAACCCGCTCCCCAACGTTTCTCTTTTGTGCTGGGGCTGGATACGAACGGTCAGGTGGTTGAGAACCTCCAGGATGGAGCAAAAGATTGCTACGCGGAGATTGCCAATGTCGTCGAGCGAGATGGGATGCTCTATTTTGGCAGCATCGGCGAATCCGCGATTGGCAGACTGGCGATCCCGAGGTAGCAGCGGTGCGAATTGAGCGGCAAGTGCAGGCCACCAACCAGTCAGACGACTATCTGTTGTTCTGCACGCCGAGCGCGAGCACGTCATTCCATGCGCAAACCGCCGCGCGCTTCAAGCCTGGCGGCAATTTGACCGGGCCGAGATCGACACCTGAATTGCCAACCATCGTGGCCGACCCAAGGCGAGCCCAGCCCTTGCCAAAATCAACATAGAGGGGCACACGCATCACGAACTTGTCGGAAACTCCCGATTGGGTAATGCGACCGGAAAGTGAGCCGTCCGCGCTGATTTGATAATCAAACCGATAACTCGGCATTTCCGTTCCGTAGACCCACTCGTCAAAAAACCAGTTCATGCTGTGGTTGCCGTCAATGTCCATTTCCCTGGTCATGTGTTTCTCGATGGCCCGCTTCAGATCTTCGGTGGAAATATCCTTGTTGAAGTTGGTCTTTACAAAATCCTGCATCATTGCTTTGAAGCGCTCGTCGCCCGTCTTTGGTTCGTACATCAGCATGCGAATCATGTGCAGGATGTACGCACCTTTGGGATAAATCATTCGTCGCGCAACCCCGCCAGTTTTGGCGTTATTCAAGCGATACCCCTGCGTTACCGGGCCGACTGTATACGGCTTGCGATCACGCGTGGCTGGAGAAGCTTCGATAATGAGCTTGCGCAAATCTTCCCAAAAATCGATGAACTTATCCTGGCTGCGTGTCAACTGGACATAAAGTGAAGCCGAAAACTCGGCAAAGCCTTCACTCATCCATTGATCGTGATAACTGTCCCAACCTACGAGGTGGCCCCACCACTGATGGGCCACCTCGTGCGGCGCTACATAGCGCCAGAAGTTGTCGGTGCCGCCCCTGACACCTATCAACTGTGTCCTTTGGGTGCTGTCCATGAAAGCCGTGTACGGCATGAAAACAAGGGTGGGCCAGGCCTGGCCAAAGCCCGCCGCCGGTTGTTGCGTCATGGCGAGACGAGTGTAGGGGAGCTTGCCGAAGAAATTGGTGTAGATGCGTGTGGCGTTTTGTGCCTCGGCGATCGCCTGGTCGGCGATGCCTGTGGTGGAGATCGATCCCAGGGTGGTCCCAGTCTTGATCCCCTGCGCTTCGGCCTGTTCGATTTGTAATTGTACTTGCCGTAACTCGTCAGGGACTTCCGTATTGGCATAGAACTCTATGTTGTAGCCAGTGTCCTTGTCGGCGACTTCTTTTTTCTTGAACTTTCCGTAGTTAAACCCAGCCACCGCCAACTCGGTGCTGCCGCTGGTCCATTTGGCCACAGTGGTGTCCCCCTCCCGCTTCTCGGGCGTGGCCAAAGCGCCGGTACCCACCAAAGTGAATCCTTTCGGAAAACGGAAGGTCATATCAAAAAGGGCCCGGTCGCCAAACTGCGTCCCGGCATTATTGGGGTACCAGTTGCCGCGGGCGCCGGGATTGAGAATGAAATTGCCGCCGCCGGAATCGATCAAGGCATCGGCGCCACTGTAATGCACCTTAACCTTGTAGATCTTTCCCGCTTCCAGCGGCTGGGAGAAGATTATGGCAAAGTCCGCATCCTCATCTTTACTCTCCTGAATAAAATTTAGGTCGTTGCCCTGTTCATCCTGGACCCGGTTCACGCGCAAGGTGGGGAACAGATCCAGGGGCACTACCCGAATACCCGACAGGCGCGAACTAAAGGTGAACAGATCGCTGCCGGTCAGCCGCGCACCTTTTATAGTCATCTCGATCTCGTGCCGAGTCATGTCAACTAAACGGTGGTCTTCGGCGCTTGAAGGCGTGCCTTTCTTGTATTCACTTTCGCGATGGAAGGCGGTCCATGATCCCCAATCAGTATCGCCGTAGCTAAAGAGCACAACCTCCTCGGGTGATACGTTGGGAATCCCAAGCGGGTCCAGGAGATATATCAGCTTGTTGTGCTTCTTCCCGTCAATGAATGCGCCGAAGTATCCTTCGCATCCCGTGCAGTAGAGGTCCACCAGTGAACGTAAATCCCGATTGTCATGAAGGCGCTGCTTGAGTAGTTGGACATTGTCGCGATAAGAATCGCGCGCTCGATTAGCCTGCGAACCGGCGGAGCCCATTTTGGCGTTCGGCGACTGCTTAATTTCCTCGAATGTCTGGTCGGTGAACCGCAGCACCAGACGTGAAAACTCTTCAGTGATACCCGCTTCATCCGTAAAGATTTGCAGCGCTCTTTTTTCGGTGGCGCTCGGGGGTACGAGGGTCATCTGCCCTTCACCGAAAAACACCGCGCCCAGATAACGGCCCTCAGTCGGGGCCAGGAAATACACCTCGCCGCTCTTGAGGGTAAAGATAGCAGCGTCGCGTTTGAGGATCAGATTATTGACTACGGCATAGTCACCCGCAAAAGCCTGTTCGCTCTTCGATTGGAGCCGAAGCTTTTGGTAGGTGGGATCGGCATTCGACTTGAACCCTGCGCCGGCGACCGTCACTTCAGCCTCCACGGGCGCAATCTCCAGTGTCAGATTGACAGGCACGACACCGGACTCGTCGACTTTTACGTTCTCAACTCGTCCGGTCGAAAAACCTTTGGCTGAGATAGCCACGTTGTAGATGCCCGCCGCCAGTCCTTCAATCCTATAATTCCCGGCACTGTCGGAGACCGCAGTGAATGATTGGTTATTGGCAGGGTCGATTATCGAGATGGCGGCGCCCGCGATTGGGCCACCCTTCGCGTCGGTGACTTTGCCCTCGATGCGTCCACCGGCGGCGCGCGCGTCAGAAAGAGGGATGATCAGCGCAGGCAAAAGAAGAAGGATTGCGATTGCGATTAGTTTTTTATTCATGGCTTTTCTTCGGGAACCGCTTCTCTGAGGTATGTTAAGTGAAGACACCGAAGGATCATTGTGTGGCCGCGATAAGACCCCCGTCAAGAGTAAGACAGGAATCCGATGCCCGGGTGAATTTCCCGGGTAACTAACTTTACGGGGTGAATCATTTGACTCGATTGCGTTCCCTATTTCAGCCCGGGGATCAGTTAATGCGACTACTCAGCCAGTGCAGCCCAGTCTCCTTGCTCTTCGTTGGCAATCTTCGTCCGCGCATGGCATGCTAACAGCTCGTTAGCGCTTCGTTTTATGGAAAGCAGAATCAAGACAAAGCTATTGCGCAGTATGGGCGAAGCCATCAGTGACTTCGGCATGATTGTCGATGGTGACCGCATCATGGTCTGTCTCTCCGGAGGCAAAGACAGTTATACCCTCCTGGATCTGTTGCTCGATATTCGGCAGCGCGCGCCAGTCGACTTTGAGATCCTGGCCGTCAATCTGGATCAGAAGCAACCGGGATTCCCCGCGCACACTTTACCGGAATATCTGGGGCGCTTAGGCGTGCCGTTTCGCATCGTCGAGCGCGATACCTATTCAATCGTCAAACGGCTGGTGCCGGAGGGCAAGACCTTGTGCGCAGTCTGCTCGCGCCTGCGCCGCGGGATTCTTTATAACATCGCCGTCGAGGAAGGATGCTCGAAGATCGCGTTGGGCCACCATGCGGACGATATCCTGGCAACTTTTCTTTTGAATCTCTTCTTTGTCGGCAAGCTCAAGGCCATGCCGCCTATCCTTCGTTCCAACGACGGCCGGAACACGCTCATTCGACCGCTGGCCTACTGTCGCGAAACGGACATTGCTGAGTTTGCGGCGCTCAAACAGTTTCCGATCATTCCCTGCGATCTGTGCGGCTCCCAATCAAACCTGAAGCGGGCGCGCATCAACTTGCTGATTACCGAGCTCGAAAAGGAAATTCCACACATCCGCAGCTCGATGATGACGGCATTGGGAAACACTGTTCCTTCCCATCTGCTTGATCGCCGCATCTTCGATTTCATGAAAGACACGACGCCCATTGGTGACGTCGAATCCGAGCTCGACCTTGCTGTTGGGCACACTGACGAAGGCCTGACACCTTCGCTGGTGTCGCTCATGTGAGGTTTCACGGGGATTCCGGCGTTAACCAACCGGCACGCTACGCACGTTTACTTCCTTTTCATCGCTTCGCGGTTTGCGGTTAGAATCTGGCCCATGGCCGCCGCGAGCAAACGTTACGAACACGATCTAAGCAAGTTTCCCGCGGCCGCAGTCTCTGAATACTCCACCTCACTGTGCCTCGCCTGTACTTTTGACATTTTTACTTCGCAATTGGGTCTGGCGCCACGTACCGCTTACTCCGAGATCAAGCGCTACACGCCGACGGTGCCGGAACTAACGGCGCCCGTCGCCGTGCGTCCTTTTTTCGACAGCGAAGAAAAGCACCCGCATTGTCCCTACTGCAATGCGGTCAAGCGTTGGCAGGCGCGCCTGGATACATTGCGACTTGAAGGCGGAAAAGCAACGGACGCGGCGCGGCGGGCCCTGCTCAAGCGTTTACCCGGGAAAGACGGCCAGTTTCAGATTATTGAAACCAGGTCCGAACGCCGCGCCGTCTTTTTTGACTGGCTGGACACGTTGCGCTCAAGGATGGATTTCGACGACGATGCGTGGCTGGTAGCGGCCACACGCGCCTGGCTCGAAAGGCGTGATGCCAAGACCGATTGGGAGAATGTATTCGCAGGGGTGCGCACGGTGCGCCGCTCGAGCCGCTTGAATGAAAACTATGAGCGTGAAGATTCGCGTCTGTTTCTGGCGCCGGCTCTCTTTAATGACGTACTGCTGGTGCAATACCTGCTCAGCCGCTCTCAGCAATCGGGCGGGAGCACCCTCGCTGGTCGATTAACCTTGCCGGAACTGGCCCGGCGTTTTCGTCGCGGGGATTACCTGCAGACGCATGGCATCAGCGAAAGCGATCAGTTCGAGATTCTGGAGCAGTTGCTGGCCGACCTCGCCGGCCCGGGTTCGGTCAAACTCTACTACATCGTGGACCGCAGGGATTTTCTGGATAAGGTAAAGTCAGTCTACGCGCAGTATGCCAGGTGAGGGTGTCACGCGCATCCTGCGCGTGTCTTTTAGTCTTACTAAATTCCGAATTCTTCCCGTGCGGCACCCGGGGCGAGACGTATGGGCCACGCTTCAGCGAATCAGATAAAACTCAGTCTGGCGGGGCCGAAACCACTTCATCCCCGCCGGCGTCAGATAAGCATCGTCTTCCATCATGATCGTAACTTTTTGTCCGCCCCACTCCGGCACGGGAGTGCTGGTGTTCAATTCGATTGAAGTATACGAACCTTCGCGGAATGGCGGTTCAAACGATATAGCCCCGGCTACCGGGCGGCGAAAATCAACGCCGGCGCCGAGGGCGTGACCCTGATTGCCTATTGAGTGGGAATAGATCATTGCTTCGATACCAGCGCTTTTCATATCGGCCATCGTCGCATCGTAAACTTCATAACCTAGCGCGCCCGGCTTGATGTGAGTGAACAAGGCGTCCTGTAAACGGTTAGTGTTCAGCAACGCTGCCCGCAAACCCGCGGGCACGTCTTTTTCTCCAGGACGCAGAACATAACCCATCTTTTGCCAATCAGAACTGAGGCCCATGTAGTTAAGTCCGCAGTCGATGTGAATGACATCGCCCCGCTGAATAACTACGTTCTCTTTAGCGACGCTCAGGAACTGCTGCGTCTTTCCGGTTTCCTGATTGCGGCGCTGAACGCGCAGGTCCGGTTGAAACCAGGTATCGAGCCCGAGGTTGCTCAGTTGCTGCAACCACCAGAAACGCACGTCGCCAACCGACGTCTTTCCGGGAGTGATCACTGCATTTGAGAAAGCGCGGCGCGTGATAATGTCCGTTAGAGTCACGGCCGTCCGATAGTGTTCGAGTTCATCGGGCAAACGTGTGTCCAGGTATTCGACAATCAACGGGGCGGCGGTCACAAAGCGCGCGACATACTCTTTGCCCAGCGTTTCCGCGAGGAACTGATACGCATCGTAGGTCAGGCCATTAGTCGCGCCGCGCATACCGCCCATATTCAGCGCAATCGCTTTGGGACTTCTCTCGGCGACAATTCGTTTGAGCGTGGCCGCTGTGTCCCGCCCCGGAGGATTAACGACCTCAAAAAAATTCTGCAAATGCTCTTCCGGATAGCGTACCAGTGCGATCCGGTCGAGGACTTCGGTCCCGCGGTCGGCAAAGATAAAAAAGTCGCGACGGCCCTGATAAGGAATCGGAGGCGCGATGTAGGGCACCACAGTTTCCGGATGAAACTCCTCGTTGGTCACGATCCACATGTCAATCTTGTGGCGTCGCATCATCGGCAGCAGCATCGTATCGAGTCGCGTTTTGAGCCAGCGCTCGCGCACATTCTGCTGCTCGCGCACCGAGAGAAGTTTTGGCAACGGCTCGTTGGCCGGTTTCTTTTGCGCAGCAGTCAAAAAGTCAGTGCAGCTGATCAGGGCAAGCGTGCAGAGCAATAGGCGGGTGAATGGGTTTGTCATGGATGATTCGCGAATCGGCGGTGTTGGTTGTCAATAAGCATTGGCGCCGGTTCCCTCCGGCGCCTGAATCGCAATCAGATTTCTTCTTCAGGGCTGCTTGTAACTATCGATCAACTTCTGCAACCCATCACTGGAGTTGTTATGACGATAACGATAATACGAGGACAGATCCTGCAGCAGTTCGTCGTGGAACCGCTGGTACTCACTCTTGCCTTCAGAGAGTCCCACCGCGTGAGCGTACAGGTCAATGACCTTGTCCAGCAGCACGTTTGCCTTTTGTAGCGTCTCCTCTTTCGCTTTGCCGTCAGCCATGGTTCTGTACGCGGCTGCGACCTTTTGATATTCATCGTTGCTGATGCTGCCCAGCAACAAATAGTTAAAGGGATCGTTAGGATTAAGCTTGACGGCTTTTTCCAGCCTTGCCTGAGCTTCTACCGGGTTTTGCTCCATCAGCGAGACTACGGCCATTTCCTGATAGACCTGTGGCAGCATAACCTTCTGCTTTTCCCAAACCTCGTTATCCATGCTGGGCGGTTTCTTGTTTGCTTCAAACATCTCGATCGCTTTAAGGCCATATTGCCGGCTGGCAGTCACATATTTCGGATTTTTCTGCTTGGCTTGCTCGACCCCGGCAATCGTCAGATTGATCAGGACTGAGATGTCGTCGCCATTCTTTGTTAGGTGCGTAGCACCTTCCGCAAAAGCCTCGTCAAACTTTTTCGATTGAATGTAGGCATCAATCAAAGCGGGCTTTATCAAGTCGCCCTCGTCCTTGCCGCTGAACACACTGGGGAACTTTTGCGCCAGGGCCAGTTTCTGCGCGGGATCGGCGACTGCGAGGATCTGATCGGCGATGTACTCAGCCACATGTGTCCGGGTACTGCTCTTGGGATATTTCTTGACGAACTCGTCGGCAGCGTCAATCTTCGCGCCGACGGTTGGAGCTGCTTCGATTGCACTGACGGCTTTGGCTTCAGCTTCGGGAATTTTTGGCTTGTTCTTATCCTGGCCATTTATGGCCCGCGCGCCGGCCGGTACGTTGGCCAGCAGCACGAGCGAACAAAGAACGACTGCCTGCAAGGGAAAAGACCTTCTTTTCATGTTCCGCCTCCGGCTTTCTGCATCTTCTGTATTCTGATTTTTCGGGAAAGGCTGTGCGCCGATAATGCTCCAGGAATGCGCGGCAAGGCAAGTGTGAAAAGGCGATTGAATTACTGCTGCCGGCGACGACGATACTGATGAGTCACCGGCCGGCGCCGTCCCACACCAATGGCATTGCGGGAAATGATCAAAGTCGGAGGTAGCTGGCGTCGTTTGAACTCGTTGGCCGGCGATTCGACGCGGTTCAAAATCTCGTAGACAAGCTGCGCGTCACTGCCCTTGGCAATGATCTCTTCCGGAGTTGCTTTCTGTTCGAAGTACATCGTGAGAATAGGATCGAGAATGTCGTATGGGGGCAGCGATTGATCGTCAAATTGTCCGGGAGCTAATTCAGCCGATGGCCGCTTGGCGATAATATTTTGCGGAATGATCTCGCGCTCGCGATTGAGGTTGCCAGCCAGGGCATATACTTCCGTCTTCAGCACATCGCCAATCACCGCCAGCCCGCCGTTGGTATCGCCATAGAGCGTGCAATAACCGAGCGCCAGTTCGGACTTGTTTCCGGTGGATAACAATAATCGGCCTTCCGCATTGGAGATGGTCATCAGGATATTGCCACGCAGTCTGGACTGCAGGTTTTCGACGGCCGTGGAACTGCTTTCAGCCGACGGCGGCGGGAGCTTGAGTTCTTTGATTATTACTTCGAAGGGCGCGCTGATCGAATGCTCAATCACCCTCATCCCCAGGCGGTGCACCAGTTCAAGCGAATCTTCAATGCTCGACCGGGAGGAATAGGGCGAAGGCATCATGACTGCAAGCACGTTCTCTGCGCCCAGCGCTTCACAGGCCAGCGCGGCCACGACTGCGGAGTCAATACCACCAGACAGCCCCAGCAGCGCTTTGCGAAAGCGATTCTTGCGCGCGTAGTCTCGCACCCCCAGCACGAGCGCCCGGTGCACTGTCTCAATATCGTCACCCGGCAGGCAGCGCTCGTCGGCCACGCCGCAGTCAAGATCGACAGTACCGATAAATTCCTCGAAGGGAGGCGCCTGCAAGATGATCTTACCTTCACAGTCAGCAACGATACTGGCGCCGTCAAAAATTATGCCGTCGTTGCCACCGACCAGATTGACGAAGACTACCGGCAGGCGGGCCAGCCTGGCGCGGTGCGACACCATCGCACAGCGCTGGGCCATCTTGGCTTTGTTGAAGGGCGAGGCATTGATGGAAACGAGCACGTTGGCGCCCAGATCAATCAACTCGTCAGCGGGATCATGGGTATACAAGCGCTCCTTCCAGAACGTCTTGTCATTCCAGAAATCTTCGCAAACAGCCACGCCAAGTTCGCAATCGTCGAGCTGGAAAAGATGGCGCTCGCGCGCCGGCTCAAAGTAGCGCGGATCGTCAAAGACGTCGTATTCCGGCAGCAGAGTCTTGTCAGCAAACCCAATTAGCCTTTGGTTTTGAATAATAGCCGCGGAGTTAAACAGCCGCCGGCCCGTAACGAGATTCGAAGGACGCACCGTGCCAATTACCGCCGCGATCCCTTCAGTGGCATCGATAATCTGCGGCAGCGGATCGAGTGAACGCGCCACCATATCCCGATCCAGAAACCAATCGAGCGAGGTATAACCCTGCACCGCGACCTCGGGCAGCACCACCAGGTCGGAACCGTCCTTTTTCCCCTGTTCGAGCGCGCGAATAATGCCCGCCGTGTTGCCGGCATAATCTCCGTTGGTGGTATTGATTTGGCCAATGGTTACACGCATGAGTCACCCGTCCCGGTCAAGGTACCAAACCGTTCATCCATGGATCAGTTCTGCGGCGCGATCTGGTATTGTTCGAGCTTGCCGTCAGGCATTTCATAAGTCCACGCGCGCAGCGTTTTCTGCGCGAATCTGATCCGGTAAACCCTTAGCGTCATGCCGCCACGCAGCCCCCGGCGAACCTGTGTGAACTCCTGGGGCGCGCCCAGCGGAGCCAGGCCGGCGGCAAAATCCTGCAAAGCCTGAGCGCTGAAGTAGCTGTTGGCATTGCTGGTGAATAGCGTACGGTCAATTGTTCCCTGTTGCAGCCCGGAGAATATCTTACGCGCCTGCTCCAGCCTTTGGGTCATGGCCGGATCTTCGGTAGCCAGCAGCAAAGGCGAGATGGCCTGCGCGATCGGCCCCGCGGCGCCGGCGGCGTCCTGATTGGTGAGTACAGCCACGGCCACACGGTCATCGGGGAAGACGATGTTCTGGGCCGTAAAGCCCGAGACCTCGCCACCGTGAGAGAGCGCTCGATGTCCCGCCTCGACGCCGACGTCGACGCCCAGGCCGTACCCCGTGCTCACCCCATTGTTTAGCAGGACATCAGTTTCGAACGCGCGATACGAGTCCGGCTTTAACAACTTGCGATCCATGATGGCGATGTCCCACCTGGCCAGATCGCGTGCCGGCATGGCAAGTTCTCCCGCAGCAAAAAGCCATCCCTTCCCTTCCTTGGGTGCCGGCCGCAAGGGACCCAGCGCGTAGCGCAGATAGCCGGTCGGATCGGTCTCACCGAGTTTTTCCTCATCGATGTTGACCACACTCTTCATGCCGAGCGGCGCGAAAATCTTTTCGCTCAAAAACTTTAGAAACGGCATGCCACCGGCTTTCTCTGCGATCACGCCGGCGATCACATAATTCGTATTGCTGTATTGCCACTTCGTGCCCGGTTCAAAATCCAGGGGTTTGCGCGCCCACTGGTCCATGATCTGCCGCGCGGAAATCGGCTGCAGCATCATGGGCATCACGTAATCCTGCGGCCAGTAATCCTGGTACCCGGAGGTATGGGAAAGCAATTGACGAATGGTGACTTCGCCGGCTCGCGTCAGGTCCGGAACAAATTTCGCCACTTTGTCGTCGAGCGACAGCTTGCCTTGTTCCTGGAGCATGAGTATTGCTGTCGCCGTGAACTGTTTGCTGATCGAGCCGATGCTGTAGCACATTTCAGCCGTGGCCGGCGTGCGCGGCTCGAGTCGAGCATCGCCGTACGCCTTTACGTAGGCGATCTGCCCGTCCTTCACAATCGCGATTGATGCACTCGGGACACCGCTCCGCGCAAGAGTTTCAGCGACGATTTTATCGATCTTATCGCGCAAGTCAGGGGAGAGTTCGGTTTGCCCGGACGCGGTTAGAGACCAGAGAACCAGACAAGTCAGAATGGCAAGACCTGATAGCGAACGACGCATGGAATTTCCCTCCGCGAAGAAGTGTTTACGAATGGTTGTCTATTGTAGCTGGCAGAGCGTGCCGCGGCACAATTCTCGTGCTGCGAGCAGCCCAGGGCGTTAGGACACCATCGCCGCCATCAGCTCCACTCGAGTTATTCTCTTTTGCCATGACCGCCACCGCCGGGCGACTCGATGCGAATACGGTCGCCTGCCTGCAGCTGCCAGCTGCCCTTTGATCCGATCTTGCGCGCACGCCCTTCATGAATGATTGTTGCCTTGCCGGTCATTCCGGCTGCGCCGCCGCTCAAACCATAGGGTGCAAGTCTTCTTCGATCTGCAAGCAAAGACATGTGCGCCGGTACCGTAGTTTCGATCTCGCGAATGACTCCGTTGCCACCTGAGTACTTCCCCTTACCTCCCGAGCCCCGGCGGATGCCGTACTCCCGCACGCGCAACGGATAGGCATACTCCAACGCTTCGGCCGGCGTGTTCAAACTGTTGGTCATGTGAGTATGAACTGCGCTTGCGCCATCGAGACCCGGTCGCGCGCCCATGCCGCCGGCAACGGTTTCGTAATACGAGAATTCGCGGCCGGTGCGGGTGTCCCGCCCGCCAATCGTCAGATTGTTCATCGTGCCCTGGCTGGCTGCCGGAATCTTGTGAGGCAGTGCCTGGGCCAACGCCTTGAAAAGCACGTCGACGATACGCTGCGAGGTCTCGACATTACCGCCCGCCACGGACGCGGGATGCGTCGCATTAGTCACTGTACCGAGGGGGGCAATCACCTTGACAGGTTCCATCA